>Ga0066850_10000861_pt1 | contig 16145 bp, 19 predicted proteins | sample ETNtaG_4_FD_67282 | JGI IMG/M metagenome (GOLD analysis project Ga0066850, IMG submission 67282) | Marine microbial and viral communities from oxygen minimum zone, Eastern Pacific Ocean - ETNP201406SV67 | ecosystem: Environmental > Aquatic > Marine > Oceanic | place: Pacific Ocean: Eastern... | reverse complement strand
TAAGAAGAAGGCCCCTGTTAAGAAGAAGGCCCCTGTTAAGAAGAAGGCCCCTGTTAAGAAGAAGGCCCCTGTTAAGAAGAAGGCCCCTGTTAAGAAGAAGGCCCCTGTTAAGAAGAAAATTTCCGCTAAGGCGCGTTTCAACACCGCTTGGCTGAAGAAACAACGAGAAGCCCTGTTAGCGGAAAGAGATAGCTATACCCGCCATGCTGAGTTCCTTGAGGCTGAGGCGGATCAATTGGCTAGAGAGCGCGAGCCGGGTGACGTACAGTTCGACGAAGAGTCAGGAGAAGGGGACTCGATCGCCGTCGAACGTGATCGGGATCTACAACTTTCAGCGCAAGCTCGCGAGGCGATCCAAGAAATTGACGGTGCGCTTGAAAGAATTAAGAAAGACACATACGGAATAAGTGTGGTTTCAGGCCTTCCGATACCAAAGGAACGGCTAGAAGCTATTCCACATGCTGATAAGCGCGTTGAGGAGAAAGCCACCGGCATGTCGTGGCGTTGACCTTGTGGCTACGTCTCGAAAAGCACCGGCGTCGGTTTGGGTAGCCCTCAGCGCAGTTTTTGTTATATCCGCAGACCAGTGGAGTAAATGTTGGGCAGTTGATGCACTAAGCGACCGTTCAATTGATGTTGTTTGGAAGCTTCGCTTCCATCTAACGGCGAACACCGGTTTCGCTTTTAGCACCGGGCAAGGACTCGGCCCAATCTTGGGTTTAGTTGCCATAGCAATTGTTGTCATTCTTTGGAGAATGCGAAGCAGATTTTCTAGCTTTGTCGCTACCTTGGCACTGGGTTTAGTGCTCGGCGGTGCATGTGGGAACCTCGTTGATCGTGCACTACGGACCCCAGGCTGGGGACGGGGCGCAGTGGTTGACTTCATTGACTTCCAGTTTTGGCCTGTGTTCAATGTCGCCGATATGGCGATTGTGGTTGGTGTGGCGTTGTTATCGATAACCATGTGGGCTGAGCAACGCAGAGGAATCAACGGTGCGTGAAGAAATTCCGAATGCATTAGATGGCGAACGCGTAGACCGTGTTGCGGCGCTGATGACTGGATTAAGTCGGAGCGTAATAACCAAGCTGATTTCTGATGGGAAGGTAAGCCGGAATGCAGAAAAGGTCGGCACAGGATCAGACCGGGTAGTGCAGGGAGACCAAATTGATGTCGAGGTGCCTATACAGGAAGAGGTCTCAAAGGCACTGGTTCCTGACGAAAGCGTTGAATTCCAGGTAGTACATGAGGACGAGGCGGTGATTGTGGTCGACAAACCTATTGGTTTAGTAGTCCACCCAGGGGCGGGACGCAGCGGTTCTACCTTGGCCCACGGCTTGCTAGCGAGGTACCCCGAGGTTGCCGAAGTTGGGGCACCTGAACGACCTGGCATAGTTCATCGTTTGGATCGTGACACGAGTGGGCTGCTGATCTGCGCAAGAACGAATGATGCATTAATTCAGCTCACCGATGCTTTATCGAATCGACAAATCCATCGAAGCTATTTAACGATGGTTGCTGGCTGTCCTGAAGCGCCAAGAGGCACTATCGAGGCCCCTATTGGCCGGAGTCGCCGCTCCCGTACAAAGATGACAGTGACAGAAGACGGCCGCGAAGCGCGCACCCACTATGAGGTCTTAGAGAGTTGGAAATATCCCGACCAAGCATCATTGCTGCGGTGCACATTAGAAACCGGACGAACCCATCAAATTCGAGTTCATTTGCGGGCTATTAACTCTCCTGTCCTTGGAGATTCAACTTACGGAAAGCCAGACCCCTTTGGAATAGGGAGGCCGTTACTTCACTCTGCTGAAATTTCGTTCGTTCATCCTGTTAGCGCCGACCAAATGCATTTTGTTTCCGAGCCACCTGCGGATTTTAGGGGAGCGGTAGACGCTTTCAGAGCACAGAACCCAGACGTTTCTTCCTGAGACTCAAATTAAGAAAACACAGATTCCGAGCTAATGATTTTTTCTTTTTCTAGCTGCGTTTCAGTTTCTTTGGCTTCGACACATCTAGGGTGCGACTGTGGCTGGTGTTGAAGGGATGATCATCCCATCTGATGGAGATATGTCTGTCTCATCTATCGTCCCTGCAATCGTTACGAGACAGCCCACTTCATTGGTGCCCGAGGCAGTCTTAGCAGCAGACTCCATAGTTCTATTTGTCGTTGATGGCCTGGGCTGGCATCAAATCCAAAGCCATAGTGAAGAACTTCCATGCCTAAGCGGAGCTACGGCTAAACCGATCACTACTGTTGCCCCAAGTACGACAGCCACGGCGTTGACATCCATTTGTACTGGAGTCCTACCAGGGGAACATGGGGTTGTCGGGTACAAGGTTGATACCCCTCACGGACTCCTGAACTGTTTGCGTTGGACGAGTGGGTCAAAATTAATGATGAGAGATCTCCCCCCGATCGATTTTCAACCGGTGGAGCCATTTTTGGGCGCACGGCCTCCAGTGATCACGCGAGCTGAGTTTCAGACAAGTGGCTTCACCCAAGCTCATTTGAGAAATGGAAAATTTTGTGGCTGGTGGTCGCCGGCGACTTTGGTTACAGAGATCGCAGATCAGGTGAGAACCGGGTCCCCCTTTGTTTATGCCTATTACGACGGCTTAGACAAGGTTGCTCATGTCCACGGTATGCAACGCCATTATTTGGATGAACTTAAGTTTGTGGATGCGCTTGTGGAACGAATAGTTGATGAACTTCCGGAAGGTGCCATCCTGCTCGTGACAGCGGACCATGGAATGGTTGACGTTGGTGATCGAGTGTTGAACCTTGATGAGGAGGTAATCCACAAGACCTCGAGCACTTCAGGCGAAGCCCGGTTCCTGTGGCTTCACGCCAAGGACGGCAAGAGCGATGGACTACTTGAAACTGCCCAGATTCATTCAGACGTGGCGTGGGTAGTAGCGGTAGAACAAGTTCTTGACGAAAGATGGTTTGGTTCTCATGTGACGCCTGAAGCCAGAGTGAGAATGGGGGAGGTAGCAATCGTTGCTCGTGATCCCATAGCGCTTATGGATCGGCGTCAACCGGACGCCCCTCACCTCATCGCCCGGCATGGTTCAATGACTGAAGAAGAGATGTTGGTTCCCTTTCTTACCTTCTCCTAGAATTTTTGGGTCGTTCGGGTACCTGCGCCGGTAGAATTCTGGCATGGTTGAGCAGCAATCAGACCCTGCTAGCGCACCTTCGGACTCCGTTCAAGAAGACGTTGAACTGGTTGAGCCCAATGGCGCAACTGCGACAGAAGAAGAGCCTCCAGCTATTTCTGAACCAGCCAAAGTCATGCGAATCGGCTCAATGATCAGAACCTTGTTGGATGAAGTCCGGGAAGTTGAACTTGATGAGGCGAGCCGCGACCGGATGAGAGAAATCTATGAACAGTCAGTAGCCGAGCTATCGGAGGCACTGGCTCCTGACCTGAAAGAGGAATTAGCGCGGTTGGCATTGCCGTTTAGCTCTGACTCCCCTTCAGAGGCAGAATTAAGGGTCGCACAAGCTCAATTGGTTGGATGGCTCGAAGGGTTGTTTCATGGTATTCAGGCAGCTGTAGCGGCCCAGCAGATGATGGCTCAACGGCAGTTACTGGAAATGCGACAGGGTGCGCTCCCACCAGGTGCTGGCGTGCCTGCAGGTGCCGAAAGTATTCAGCCAGAAACTCATCCGGGAGGCGTTTACTTATGATTTCTGGTCTTATTTTGCTCAATTGTCATTTATCGGCTGGACTGATAGGTCGACGTGCACTGATGAAGGAAGCTTCCTGATGGCCCTGACGGTCGAGACTAAAGACTGCACCGCCCTGAGCGATGCTGAGATCGAAGAAATGGCCGATCTTATTGAGGATGACCCAGTGGTCTTTGATGTCGGGGAGTTGTCTAAGCAAAGAGATGCTTGGGTGTTAGTCACACAGGTACGAGATGGCAGCAAGTTGTCGGCCTATGGTTTCTGCACTCTTGAACGCGTGGGTGGTGACCCAACAGTGTTGATTGGTCTTGCGGCGGTTAAACGGACAAGCCGAAGAGAGAGTGCGCTTAAGGCATTGATGACCGACCAAATGCGTCGAGCTGTGCTGGCATTCCCTGATGAGGATGTCCTTGTTGCAGCACAGATGGCGGACCCAGCAGCATTTGACGCCTACAAGCCGCTCAGTCATGTTGTCCCTCGACCTGGGTATGAAGCCAATGGTGAAGATCGAGCTTGGGGACGTCGTCTTGCCAAGCGTTTCGAAGTAAGAGGGGAATATAAGGCCAAGGAGTTTCGTGTTTATGGAGAGGGACTACCTTCCTTGGTCTTAAGTCACAATTCGTTGAAACCGGAAAACATTAAGCCTGAGGTGACGGCTCTGTTTGATGGTCATGATGTATTGAAAGGTGACGCCTTGGTGACGTTTGGGTGGGCTACTCGCGAGAAGCTCGCCAAGTTGCTGTAGTCCTTCGGCGTAGCTCGTGGAATTTGCAGATTTAGTCCACAAGCGGAAAATGACTAGGTCCTTTTTGGCAGACCCAGTGTCAGCTGACATGTTGGACAAAGTCCTTGATTGTGCGCGCCGTGTGCCGTCGGCAGGAAACACCCAAGGATTCGACTTCGTGGTTCTCGAAGGATCTGAGACCTCGCTCTATTGGGATATCACTCTGCCATTAGGTCGCAGAGAGAAGTTTCGCTGGCAAGGGCTTTTGAGAGCGCCGGTGCTTGTGACGGTCTGGGCTGACCCAGAGGCCTATCTACGACGCTACAGCCAACCTGATAAAGCCCAAAGCGGTCTCGGTGACGGAGTTGATGCATGGCGTACGCCCTATTGGGTGGTGGATAGCGGGTTTGCGGCAATGACAATGCAACTTGCTGCGATCGACGAGGGTTTAGGAGTCCTCTTCTTTGGGATGTTCGAATATGCGTCGACGGTTGCCGAGGTGCTGGGAGTTCCAGCCGGCCGAGTGCCTATTGGAACTATCGCCCTGGGTTGGCCTGATGGCAGTGACCAAGAGTTGGGCCGGTCAGCTTCGATAGACCGCCGCCCCCTAGATGGAGATGTAGCTAGTGTCGTGCATCGCGGTCACTGGTAATCAAGTCACCGACGAGGAGCAACTTTGAGCGATTCTCAAAAAGTAGTTGAGTCCCGCTACGAAGCAGTCAGTCAACTATTCCACCGTTATTTGACCGGACTGATATTGGCCCTAGTAGTCGAAGCCGGTACCGATAAAGCAGTAGCGGTGGTACAAGGATTGTTTCGACGCCAGCAGGCAGAACGGTTTTTGCCTGGATTAGCGAAATTGGGTCTGTCAGATGAGTCAGACGCTGTCGCTTGCGCCAAATACCACTACCTCTCTAACCACTTAGGTGGTGTCTCAGTTGTCTTTGCTCCAGAATCAGAGAAGAAGGCTTGGGTCAAGTATCTGCCGCCGAGGTGGATTTTCGATGGAACTGCGATCGCCGCTATTCCTAGCGAGGTATCGAGGGCGATGTTGTGGGGGTGGCATGCAAATAATGGAGTTTTGTTAGGGAATCCCAACTTGGGTTTCGTGTGTACGAGCCAGACCGTTGATGGGATGCCCGGACTTGAGGGGTACTACATAGAAGAAGATGAGCCACTCGCGCCAAATGATCGCCTGAGATTTCGTTACGGTGAAAGCTGTCCTGCTATTAATGATCAAAATCTGCCGATCTTGGATAGCAAAGACTGGCCAAGCGAACGTCGCCACAAAGCAGCTCGGAATTACAGCATGGATTACATTCGCAACATCATTCCGGTGATGTCGCAGGAGTTGGGTCCATTAGTGGCTCAGGGAATCCTGCACCGTACGGGACGCAAGATAGGGATGCAGTACTCGGCAGAAACCCGACGAATATTGGATCTAGAAGAACCAATGGAGGTTCTTGAAGCTCTCTTGGTTGCTCAGGGAGACAGGGTAGACCGCGTCGGGGGCGATTTATCTCAACCTACCTGGCAGTTAATGAGTGGACTAGAGAAAGAGAGCACACCCGAGTGGATGGATGGCCTCATGGGTTTATGGGAAGGCGTCTTAATCGTCGGCCAGCCCAATTTGCGGCTAAATCTCTCGGAACGACTTGATATTGGTCAGAGCAGGTTTTTGTGGACTATTTCAATAGGAGCCCGCCCAACCAAGTTCTAGGAGTGGAACGTCTCGAGCGTTGTGCCTAGCTCATCGAGGTAGCGCAATGTTTCGTCAGCTGAAGGCAATTCAAAATTCACCGGAGTGAAAATAAATTGGGTGACGCCAGCCTCTGCGTAGCTCTCAAGCCGTTCATGGTTTGGGCGCCCCCAAATATAAAGAGAAATTGGGATCGAACCCCCATCTCTGCCAGCTTCATCTGCCAGAGCGCGGAAACGTTCTATGCCCGCAAAAACGTCCGGTTTTCCGTCGACGTTCATTACTCCGACATCGATTGGCGCCCATTCGTCAGCGTATTGTGCGGCATGCTTAATACCCAATGGTCCTGCGTTTCCGAGGGCTATGGGTACTGTTCCGTTGGCGGGTTTGGGAAAAACCCAAGAAGCGGTGTAGCTGTCCCAGGTACCTGAGAATTCCGCCTCTTCTTCACTCCAAGCAAGACGAAGGGCTTCGACTCTCTCGCGCATAGCGGAGTAGCGTTTTTTGAACGGTAGGTCTGGGCGGTGATTCTCGAGCTCTTCTTCATTCCAACCGACACCAATACCCATAACAACTCGACCCTGGGACAAAACGTCCGCTGTAGCTACTGCGCAAGCTAGGTCGAGGAGGTCGTGTTCTAGGAGTAGACAGATACCCGTCCCCAAGGTCAAGGTCGATGTCTCTGCTGCCGCTGCCGATATCGAGACCCATGGGTCCATCATGTGGAAGTAGCTGCCGGGCAGCTGGCCACCATTTGGATATGGGCTGCGTCTCTCCACTGGGATGTGGCTATGTTCGGGGAACCAGACCGAATCGAAACCACGATTCTCCAATTCCCTAGCTATGTGACCCGGAAGAATTCCACCAGCATGATTTCCTGTGAGGTAACCAAATTTCATAAATGAATCTTATGACGATATGGCATTCAAAGCGGAGTCTTCTATCGTTCGTTTAATGGAATTTCGCTTGGCTGAGGTGAATTGAAAGATGGTGACGTGAAGGCTGCATATGTTTGGCTGGCTGGATCACGACCTAGGACGTGGCCAGCAGCTTTTGTCCCAGTAGTAGTTGGTACAGCCGCAGCACAGGACCAACCAAACCTGTTTCGCGCTTTTTTGGCGCTATTAGTGGCGCTAGCGCTTCAGATAGGCGTCAACTACGCAAATGACTACAGCGATGGGGTCCGTGGTACCGACAATGACCGAGTGGGTCCGATGCGCCTAGTTGCATCTGGAGCGAAGAAACCTGCAAGTGTGAAAAGAGCCGCCCTCTGCTTTTTCGGTGGAGCAGCCCTTGTCGGTCTTTACCTCTCCTCGGTGACTAGCTGGTGGTTGGTGGTAATCGGTGGGGCAGCGATAACAGCAGCATGGTGTTACACCGGTGGTCCCAAACCGTATGGATATCACGGCCTCGGGGAGTTGTTCGTATTCATCTTCTTCGGGTTAGTGGCTTCTGTTGGCACCACTTATCTTCAGGATGAACAAATTTCCGTTTTAGCAGTCGGTGTCGCAGTGCCAGTCGGATTGTTGGCAGTTGCCCTGTTGGTTACCAACAACCTTCGTGACCTCCCCAGGGACCACTTAGTTGGTAAACGAACGCTAGCGGTACGTATTGGAGATCGGCCTACTCGAGCTCTGTACGTTGTTGTTGTTGTTATGGCTTTCCTTTCTTTGCCTTATTTGAGCCTGCTGAGACCAGGAGCCTTACTAGCTCTTGGGTCTGTGCCGTTAGCGGTGACTCCCATTCGTTCGGTCATAAAAGGAGCTTCAGGGCAGGAGCTAATCCCAGTTCTAGGGTCAACAGGGAAGCTACAGATGGCCTACGGAGCGTTACTCTGCATAGGCCTTGCTCTAGGGATTTAGGTCACTCATCAAGGGTTCCAACGAAGAGTTGGGTAATTCCCCCACTGAGCAGAGTTCGTTCGACGTTGCTAAATCCCACGGCCTTAAGTCCCGCCAATAACTCTTCGGTATGTGGCAAATATTGAACCGATTTCGGCAGGTACCTGTAGGCATTTTGATCAGATAGTAAAGCCCCAATCTTTGGAACTACTTTCCCGAAGTAAATACTGTGACCCCACCGAAGTGCAGGACTTGAAGGTTCCGCGACGTCTAGTAGCCCTATCCGACCTCCCGGCTTCAACACACGTGAGATTTCCCCGAAAAATTCACTCAAATTCGTAAAGTTACGTAACGCAAAACCGCAAGTAACTCCATCGAGGTAGTTGCCAGGGACAGGAAGGCAGAGCGCGTCAGCTCTGACCAAAGGAGCATCAGTATTTGCCATTCTCAACATTCCGGCACTGAAGTCGAGCCCGACGGGGTCAAGTCCATACCGCAAAAGGTCATTGCAAAAGTCGCCCGTTCCGCATGCGAGGTCTAAGACCGTTGATCCAGGCGGAAGATTCAAGGCCTTAACTGTGCGTCGCCTCCATCCAACATCCATGCGAAATGTCATTAACCGGTTAACTAAGTCGTAGCGAGGAGCAATTTGGTCAAACATGCGCTCGACGGCGACTGCTTTATCTTCTCCTTGAGGGAGATCGTCGTCGCTGTGCATAGGTTCGCAATCAGGTTAAGAGGTTCAGGTATAGACGCGGTAGATGCATTCAGCCACGCAAGCAGGTCTTTCCGAACCTTCAATTTCGAAAAGGAGTTCGGCGGTGTACTGGGCTCCGCCATCAAATCTTGAAACCTCCTTTAAGGTCGCACCCATCCGAACATTCGACCCAACCGGGACAGGTGCGGTGAATCGAATCTTGTTAGCGCCGTAGTTGACGCCCATCTGGACGTCACCACCAATCACAAACGCTTCCGCCATACACATTGGCGCCAGGGAAAGTGTGAGATAACCGTGAGCAATAGTGGTCCCAAAGGGCCCTGCCTTCGCTCGTTCTTCGTCGAGGTGTATCCATTGGAAGTCACCAGTCGCCTCCGCAAATTTCTGAACTTGCTCGGGAGTGATGGCATGCCAATCGCTGTAACCGATTTGCTGCCCGACTCTGCTTTCGAGGTCATCGATTCCGTCAATGTGTGTAGTCATAGTAGGGAGTTTAGAGCGATCGGTTAGGCGAACCAGATCCTTCGGTATTCCTTACTTTGAGGGTGGAGCAACAGGACTAGGAGGACTATGTCAAACATCAATCGCAGCAGAAACCCGAGCAGTTCGATGTCGTAGCGAATTCCTATCCACAGCGTGGCCACGACGGAGTAGATCGCTGCCGACAGAACCAGACGGAATCCGAATTTCTTTTCGTTAGCTACCCCGAGGCCTCCGCCAATTAGTGCCACTAGCAGTAAAAGCGGAAATATACGCGAAGCAAATAGCCCCAGCATGTCGTACGGCAATTGTCGGTAGTAGACGCTGCCGAAGAGAACGATGCTCACACCTCTGAAATAGGCCAGCATCACGGCGCTGTACAGCGTCTGAGGTTGGGTTGGGTTGAGCCAACGAAGATTGTTCACCTAGTCAGTGTGGCAGAGGTTGGCTCTAAACCCTCAGACTTTGCTTCGCTTCGAGAGTTTGACGCGATGTTCTGCCCGAAGTTGGCCGCACGCAGCATCAATATCGGCCCCTCGGTTAGCGCGGATGGTTGCATTAACGCCAAATGATTCCAGGATCTCTTGAAACCAAATTATTGAGTCAGGGTCTGAACCAGGATTCGTGTACCCAGGCGTCGGGTTTAAAGGGATCAGGTTTACGTGAGCGTTTAACGGTCTTGCAAATGCTGCGAGCTCGCGTGCGGCTTCCTCAGTGTCGTTAACAGCGTCCATCATGGCCCATTCAAGGCTAATTCGTCGGTTCTTAGAGCGTTTGTAGGCCTGAAGGGTCTCGGCGAGTTTTCTAAGTGGGTACGTGCGATTGACCGGAGCAAGACGATTGCGGACCTTGTCGTTCGCTGAATGTAACGAAACAGCGAGACTGACAGGCAAACTTTGTTGAGAGAGCTGCTCAATCCCAGGAATCACACCAACGGTAGAAATAGTTATTTTCCTGGCCCCGATACCGAGGTCATCGTGTATACGTTCAACAGCCGGCCACACGTTGTCGAAATTAGCCAACGGTTCACCCATGCCCATAAAAACGACATTGCTCAGACGTTTGTTTTCTGAATGTTGGGCTGCACGGACTACCTGTTCGACAATTTCGCCCGTTGTCAAATGTCGATCGAAACCAATCTGTCCAGTAGCGCAGAAGCTGCATGCCATTGCACACCCGGCCTGTGATGAAACGCAAACCGTTGAACGATCTCGATAATGCATGAGCACAGACTCGATCAGGTACCCATCCCCAAGTTGCCAAAGCTGCTTGACTGTTTTGCCGCGTTCGCTAGTGACCTCTCGCACGGGAGTGAGGGCTGCCGGAAGAAGTTCCTCAATAGCGGAACGCAACATTTTCGGTATATTCGTCAGATCTGCTGGATCGCGATATTGGCCGTGAAGGCCTTCCCAAACCTGTTCAATCCTGTACTTCGGTTCACCTTCAAGTAATTCGGCGAGTTCCGAACGCGATAAGTCATAGCGAGTGGTCACCACGCTTCTAGGGTACGGGGGGTAGCTTCGAATACGTGGCCCCTCATCGCTATGACGACCATCACCCAGACGTGCATGGCAGCGGAGTTAGAGCTGCAGTTTTCGGTGCTTCGGACGGATTAGTTTCCAATGTTTTGTTGATAGTAGGCCTTGCTGGGGCAGATGCTTCGGCTGGAGTAGTTCGCGCAGCAGGAGTAGCGGGGCTGCTCGCAGGCGCTATTTCGATGGCTGCTGGGGAGTATGTGTCAGTTCGGGCCCAAAATGACCTTGTAGCCCGAGAACTCAAAAAAGAACGACAGGCCTTGGCAGACGACCCAGAAGAGGAAACCGAGGAACTAGCCCAGGTTTATGTCGAGAGAGGAATGAGTCTTGAGCAGGCCCGAGAGATGGCTCAACTGGTGATGCAGAATCCCGAGATGGCCCTTGAGGTTCATGCGAGAGAGGAACTTGGGATCAGCCCAAATGAACTCGCATCTCCTTTTAGTTCTGCCACGTGGTCATTTCTTGCGTTCGCACTAGGGGCGCTCCTGCCCTTGGTGCCATGGTTCCTGTCCTCGTCATCAACCGTCATCTGGTTCTCAGTTGCTGCCGCAGTGGCCGGTGCAGCAGCTATCGGTTCGAGTTTGGCTATCGCCACTGGACATTCGGTAGTGCGGGGGGTAGCGCGACACGTTGGTATTGCGGTAGCAGCGGCGATAGCCATCCATTTCGTCGGCGTGGCCCTAGGTGTAATGGTAGATCTCTAACAACTTCAGGGTTGTTGCTGATAGAGACGTCTTACTACTCGCACTTCAAGACCTATGTCGTGATACAGGCCGACAGCAGCCGTGTTATCGGCATCCACGTAGAGCATTGCTCGCCTAATACCAACATCTTCAAGGTGTTGGTAGCCAGCTAAGGTCAAGGCGCGCCCGAGTCCGAGCCCGTGAAAGTCAGGGTCTACGGCTATGACGTACACCTCCCCGATCGGAGGGTTTTGGTCAGAGTGGACTTTGGTCCAGCAAAACGCTGCTATCTGATTGTCTTGTTCGTAAATCCGGAAGCCTTCAGCATCAAACCATGGCTCTTGCTGACGTTCGCGAAGTAGGTCAGGGCTCCAGCCACTTTGTTCTCGGTGCCATGCAAACGCTCGATTGTTCACCTCACACCATTCCTCTTCATCTTTTCCAACAATGAAAGATCGAGTCACCAGGTCTGTTCGTTGTTCTAACGGGATTGACCGTTCCATTCGGAAAAGATCCCGTTGAGGAGTTAATCCCAGTCGCTCTAACAGTTGGTCGGCAGGTTCTGAAGGATGATCTAACCAGACTGAGACGCCTGGTGAGGTTTGCGACAACACCTCCCTTAAAGCCAGGGATAGGGCATCAGGGGTCCAAAGTGAAGCGTCCAGCTCCAAGACTTCGCCGTCTCGGTCTTCAGTAATTGTTATCGTTGGCGCTTCGGTGGCATCGGTGGTCACCTCATTGAAGGTATCGCTACTTCTGGCTGAATGAGGTAAACAGGCTGTATGGGGAAGCCTCGATCACCGAATGGAAGGGCTCGCGCTGTACACGAACGCCTTAAGTCCGAGTACGAAGCAATCTGCGAATTAGACCACAACAACCCGTTCGAGTTGTTGGTCGCGACAATTCTGTCTGCCCAGTGCACGGACGTGCGCGTTAACAAGACCACCCCAGCGTTGTTTAATCGCTATCCAGGTCCGTTTGAACTCGCGTCAGCTGACCAGACGGACTTAGAAGAAATGGTTCACCCCACCGGCTTCTATAAAAGCAAAGCCAAGAATCTCTTAAAGATGGCCAATCAGTTGTTAGACGACCACGAGGGTGTAGTTCCCAAGGAATTAGCTGAGTTGGTGAGCCTTGGAGGCGTGGGTCGTAAAACAGCCAATGTCATACGTTCCGTAGCGTTCGGACTCCCAGGATTGCCTGTAGATACACATGTGGGACGCTTGGCCCGCCGTCTAGGACTCACTGAAGAAGAAGACCCTGTAAAGGTCGAGATGGCGCTAAACCCGATGGTGCCTCAATACGAACGCGGAGAGTTCAGTCTTCGAGTGATTCTGCATGGAAGGCAGGTATGTTTCGCTAGGAACCCTCAGTGCGAGAATTGTGTCTTAAATGATTTTTGTCCCGCAGCATTCGATTTCTGAGAGATAGGGGAGAGTCACCATGGCCATCCGCAGAGCGGCACATTTCGTGCCCGGCGCCAACGAAAAAATGTTGGATAAATCGTTGGGGACAGAAGCTGATGCACTCATCCTTGATTTAGAAGACGCAGTTACTCCTGAGCGTAAGGACTCCGCTCGAACGACAGTTGCTAGTTGGTTAGCGCAAGTTGATTTTGGGCGACAGGAAAGAGTGGTGCGGATAAATCCCATAGGGAGTCCTTGGTTTCAACAAGACATAGAAGAAACGATGGTTCATCCACCGGACTCTTACCTCATCCCCAAGGTAAACAATGCCAATGAAATCGCTCAGATAGATGAGTTGATTCGAGAAAATGAGACGTTGCACGGACATTTGGGTGGGTCAACTAAGCTCCTAATTTTAGGGACCGAAACTCCGCAGGGCTTTCTCAATATTGGGGATCTTGCTGCTCATCCACGCGTAGACGCCCTTACTTGGGGCGCTGAGGATTTATCTGCAGCCATCGGATCGAGGGGTAACCGCAATCCGGACGGCACATATCTACCGATCTTTGAGCATGCCCGGGTGATGTGCCTGTTAGCGGCGACTGCCTGGGAGAAACAACCGTTGGACACTGTCTTCGTTGACTTCAATGATGCTGAAGGTCTCCGGACTGAATGTCTTCAATCAGCCGCTATGGGGTACACGGGAAAAATAACGATCCATCCGAACCAGATCGAAATTGTTAATGAGTCGTTCACTCCGTCTAAGGACGAAGTGAACGAGGCTCGGGAACTGTTGGAATTGTTCGCTGAAAAGGAGGCTGAGGGTTTGATGGCGTTCAGTTTCAAAGGGCAGATGGTTGATGTCCCTCATCTAACTCGGGCTACGAAAATCGTTGAAATGTCTGAGGCTTTGGCGGAAATGGACTAGCGAGGCGCCCTTTGCTCACTAGGTAAGCTGCCTGCGGCCTTGGAGATTCTTCGTAACGCCGTTCGTAAACTACGTTCGACTTCGTACAAATCGAGAGCAACATCTTCTTCGTTGGTACCTATAAGTTCGTCAGCGGCGGTGGTAATCCGGTCACTGAGCTCGCGAATTGCTGTTTCGAGTGACGAGAGCTCTGCCCGAGAAACCATGGAAGAACCATACAGTCAGGCTGGGGGTTAGCGATATCCACTTCTTTCTGGGCCCTAGTGAACGGTACCCTCAATAGGGTGCTTCGCCGCATCGACCTCAGAGACCAAGAAGGGCCGTTAGGTGTTCATCTTCCGCGCCCGGACTTAGCGGCTCAGGCGCCGACTTCTGCTGTGCGGGAAATTATTTCAGAGGTGCGTGAGGGGGGAGATTCCTCTATTCGTGAGCTAACGAATAGGTTCGACGATGTTGATATTGCCCTACCACTGGTTCCGGAGAGCGAGCTTGAACAAGCTTGGAAATCTTTGGGTTCTGAATTAGCTGATGCTCTTCAGTTCGCCTACAACCGTATCTTGTACTTTCACGAACAAGAAGCAGGCCAATCTCACGAAGTAATGCAAGATGACATAAAGGTCACGAGTGTGCCACAACCTGTTGAGCGCGCCGGACTGTACGTGCCTGGGGGGCTTGCTGCTTACCCATCAACAGTTCTTATGACGGCGCTGCCTGCGAAGGCCGCGGGGGTAAAAGAACTACTTTTGTGTACCCCGCCGGACCCATCAGGTGAGGTCGATCAGGTTGTGTTAGCTGCAGCTCATTTATGCGGAGTCACAGAGGTTTACAAGATTGGGGGAGCGCAGGCCGTCGCAGCGATGGCCTACGGTTCGGAAACGATAAGACCGGTTGATGTCATTGCTGGCCCTGGAAATATTTGGGTTGCGACCGCGAAACAAGAAGTAGCAGGGAAGGTGGGGATAGCTGCTGCCTTCGCTGGGCCATCAGAGATAGTGGTTGTTGGTGACGAGACCTGCCCGAGTACGTCAGCGGCTATTGATCTGATACTCCAAGCTGAGCATGGGCCAGGCGGCCGAGCCTGGTTGGTGACTTGGAACGAAACTTATGCTGAGCAAGTACAAGAAGCGATAGGGCTTATCGTCGAGTCATCGCCGCGTCGCACCGAGACATTGGCAACGCTGACGAACGACGGCTATCTGTGTTTAGTGAATTCCCCGAGGCAAGCCGTTGAAGTCGTTAACGAGATTGCACCTGAGCACCTTCAACTTATGTGTGAAGGGTCTAACGATCTTGTGGGCGAGGTTCGAAACGCTGGCGCAATATTTGTAGGCAACTGGGGGCCAGCATCAATTGGTGACTACGTAGCTGGACCATCACACGTTCTGCCAACAGCGGGCACAGCTCGCTTTAGCGGTGCACTCACAGTGGATGATTTCCAAAAACGGATGCACGTTGTTGAAGTCTCAAAATCAGGATTTGACGCAGTCATCGACGCGGTCGATCGATTAGCACAGGCAGAAGGTCTATGGGCGCACGCCGCCTCGGTTCGCGAACGCGAACGTTGGGCAGAAGAAGGGTTGCGGACATGAAGCGACCACTCGTGCGCGATGATCTGAAGTCTATGGAGGGGTATCACTCCCCTCAGGTGGAAGTTGACGTTCGTTTGAATACGAACGAAGCTCCCTTTCCTCCCCCCGATGAGTTCCAGGCAGCTTTCTTAGATGAAGTGTCAAGGATCGAGTGGCACAGATATCCAGATCGGTTAGCGCAGTCGTTACGAGAGGACTTGGCCGCTCTTCACCAAGTTGAACCCGAGCAAGTGTTCGTAGCGAATGGCTCCAATGAAGTACTGCAGACGATTTGCCTAACCTTTGGAGGGCACGGCAGAACTGTTCTGACGTTTGAACCTACCTATGCGATGTACGGCCAGATAGCTCGAACTACTCAATGTCGAGTAGTTGAAGCACAACGAGACGAAACTTTCAAGGTGTCTTTCGACGTTTTGGAAAAAGCTATTGAAACCGAGAAACCAGATCTGATGTTCTTGTGTTCGCCTAATAACCCGACAGGCACTCCAGAGAGTGTCGAAGTGGTCGAAGCAGCACTCGCACTTTCATCAGGCGCGGTGGTCGTTGATGAGGCTTACGGCCAATTCGCAGACTTCACGGCTTTAGAAATGTTGCGTGGTAGCGATGCCTCTGAGTCGCTGATAGTCACTAGAACCTTTTCGAAGACTTGGTCAATGGCTGGTGTTCGTCTGGGGTATTGCGTGGCACCGTCCTGGATGCTGGATGAATTTCAAAAAGTAGCTCTGCCATACCATTTGGACTCTGTAAAACAAGTTGCCGGGAGAGTAGCCCTGCGTTTTCAAGATCAAATGGAACAACGAGTCGCGCAGATAGCGAGCGAACGGCAGAGAGTTGTTGAAGCCCTGAC
>Ga0066850_10000854_pt1 | contig 16233 bp, 11 predicted proteins | sample ETNtaG_4_FD_67282 | JGI IMG/M metagenome (GOLD analysis project Ga0066850, IMG submission 67282) | Marine microbial and viral communities from oxygen minimum zone, Eastern Pacific Ocean - ETNP201406SV67 | ecosystem: Environmental > Aquatic > Marine > Oceanic | place: Pacific Ocean: Eastern... | reverse complement strand
CTAGATGGACGTTCGTGCCAAGTAACTGTTGAGCATCAGCCCAGATCTCCTCCTCGCTCTGTGGTGGGGGCAGGGGCAAAGGCTCCGTTCTGCGATACTCATCGGGGATGTCTGTGAACAGATCATCCATCACGGACAGGCCGATGACACTGAGCATCTCTTCCTCCCGCCCAAGATTGGGGAGCATATCGACCATGACGAACAGAGCACGTGCAGGATGCTCATCAAGCAATCGATACGAAATCTATGTCACGACATTGACCCGTGGCGAGACGGTCCCTGCTGTCGGATTACACAACCATCCTGGAACTTCAGAGTTATCAGAACTCAATTCAAGGGCTTGCGAGGATACTTCTCTGAAATCGAATTCGTCCTCCACGATCCATTCACTCTCATCTGGTGACCAGACATAAGTATAGCCGGATTCCTGAGTCACCCACAGGTCGATGGACTCCTCAGGGGGGTCAGACACCCATAACGTCCACCCATTACCCCGCTCTTCAACCGACCAACGTTCAGGGTCCTCACTACGAGCGTTGGTCAGCCACGTGCGAAGGAAATTCGTGACATCATCCTCCACAATGAGAACACTGAACGATTGACGGGCACAACGCCAATCTGCCAGACTACTATCCCCAGTTCCCCAACGAGCAACAAGCAAGCCGCCAGAGAGGAATGTAGAGTGCTCACCTCCGAGTCCCGACATCTCGTTAGCACTCTTCTCAGTGTAATAGCGTCCATCATCGAGGGTGATCGCCGCATCCCAAGCAGCCTCGGAGATGATAGGAGGGATGGGGGTCGAGACCATCGATAAGATACCGATGAACGCAATCGAACTGAGCACACGTTGCCGATTTTCATCCTCTGAAGGCCATGCCATAATCGCTTGGAACCGGGATGAGCGAGCAGCCAGAGTATCAATAGCGAGCAAGGTCACCCCTGTCGAAGTGATCGCCAGAGGAAAGGCAAGCAGTTGGGAGAGTCGTTGCTGACCCCAATCTGTCGGATAAGCAAAAATTCCAGTCAGTTGACTCAACTGGAGAGCAAGACCTCCAAAGGCCACCAGTCGAATCGGAAAGGCAATCGATGGTCTCAGGAACACGAACAAGTTGAGAACGAAGGCCCCAATGAACCACCACCAATTGGCCATGAACCACTGTTCATCGAAAGAAGGAATGAGGAATCCTTTCGCTATGGATGCGGTGGGATATGTCCCCTCATCATCCACAATAACGTCTGAAGGAGGCAAGATATTGATCTCGACCCAACCGATCGTATCTCCTGCGACAAGAGGAATCGAAATTGTACGATCGGGATAAAAACCGTTCATCTTCATCCACACTCGAAAACGGCCTGGTTCTGCTTTGACTTCTGCAACAAGCGAATCATCACTGGACTGATCGACCCGCGTATAGGAAATTGCTGAATCATTCTGCCAATATATCGACTCGATCGCCAGCGTCTCTGTGCTGAATAATCCACTCACATCACCCAATCTCAATACAATGCGATCATGAACATCTTCTCCTGGTTCAAGGATGCACTCAAAGGGGATACTGAGAGTGTTCAAATCAAGGCTTTCCAATTCGATGGCAGGGGACGGCAAGCAGACGAACGTGGTTGCACTGGTCGGGAAAGGCCATGCGGGAGCGCTGAGAGTAAGGTTGGTGGTCTGCACAATGTGACCAGCATCTCCGTCGATGATTTCAAGAGAGCCCTTGCAGTTCTTGATCTCCTCTGAGTTAGACAGCCCAAGACGAAGAATAGACCCATTCTTCCACAAAGAGGTAGCTCCCGTCCCACCTCCTAAGCAACCATCATCGCTGGAATTCCAACGCAGGCTCGCAACAGTTGGACGCTCATCGAGCAACTGGACAGTCAGCGGTTCACCCTCACTTAGAACCACAGTGGAATTCGGCATTTGGGCAGGAACCTCGATCGAATCAGAGGTTCCATTATCAGACCACAGGTCAATAGCACCTACCGAAGTGAAGCCAAGACCTACATCCCATCCATACTCAACTATGTTCCAACCGAACGAAGCACTCTCATTGAGGTGATATTGAACCGTTTCAGCGTCCAAACCACACGTTCGTTCGGTGACGGAAACCGAATCCTGTACGATCACACAAGTGGTTGATGGAAGACTGCTACCATTGATGGAGACCCCACTGAGCATAATAGAAGACAGGTTACTTGAGATCAACTTCACCACAGGAGGTTCAGCGAGAAGCGACGCATTGTCTTGAACACGGACAACAGTTTGCGCATCATGTGAGGTCGTAAGGGCGAGAGACCATCCTTCCCCTTCCACATCTGGCAGAGCACGCACAGAGAATGGATCACCACCAACCTCGACCGATATCATGTTCGAAGCGGAAAGAAGACGGGGCTCCTCACGTTTCTCGGTGTTGACAGTGGCTACCACAAGGGAAGTTTCGGTATCCCACTCAAAAGAGACATGAGATTCATCAAAACCAGGAGTCTGATCAATAGGATCTGAGAGTGGATCATGCCAATCGATGGTGAGCCCAGAGAGTGTGAACAGACCGACAAGACTCGGAAGAAGGAAAAGGAGGGCGACCCATGTCGTTCGATTCACCAATTCTGGCGGCTGTTCATCGAAGCGAGAGAGCAGCAAAGAGCCGACCCAGATGGCACCGAAGAACAGCGCGACATAGAGTGTAGTAATGTTGTGGAACGAAGCAAGACCAAGAGACAGTATAATCATCGGAACAGGACGAATAGTTCGCTTGAATCCCCCCCACTCATGCAACAGCGCCGCGAACATGGTGTAGGCAAAGGCTTGTGGCAACGGTTCCATCGATTTGTTCGCTACGATGGCAAAGGGGTTGAACGGGGCAACACACAGCAAGCACAGAGCAAAGAATGTCCAACGCTGATCCTGTAAGAGATGTTGCAGCCACCAAGCAACCGTAAGAATAAGGAGAACTGCATTGACACCAGGAAGAACGAGGTGAATGCTCGACGGATTCACACCTAGGGACATCGATGCCATCAATCCATGCATACCCAAAGGATACACAAGAGCCCCAGGGAGGGGCTGAAGCCCCAGAAGAAGACGTTGGACCATTTCGCCATGGATGAAGGTGTCAGGTGAACGGGGCATGGGTGAGGCAACGGTATGAGCAAAACGGATGATGCATGCAATCAATGTCAACCCAAGTGCTGCCTTGGCCCAACCTCCAGCTGGCCACTCAAATGCGAATAGCGGCGCGGGATCATCATCCCTGCGCACTAAATAGAGAATGAAAGCAACGGCCGCATTCGCAGTGAGAACCCATACCCAAAGGTAAGCCTCTAAGATGAACAAGACGTAACTAGCAGCAGCCGTGCTAGCAAAACCGAGCAGCGTCGCTAGAAGGAGGGGGGGCCATCGCAGATAGGATGTGTCACCATCATAGGCCAATCTTCGGGCGACGGGGACCCAAGGGGCAACGTGCAGGCCCACGCCCGTGAACAATAAAGCGAGCACTAACACATCCATGGTCACCCAACCATCCCTGCGCTCGCTATCAAGCCTGCGAAACGACACCGGACAAGAGTGCTTTTATTCACTCAGAATGCAAGAACTGGAGCGAACATGATAGAGTGAGAGGCTTCAACCAACATCATGCCTCCAACGGGTACGGTCATAATCGTTGCAGCTGCACGCCCGAACTTCATGAAAGTCGCGCCCATACTTCGCGAACTTGATCGAAGAGAAATACATTCGACACTGGTCCATACAGGCCAGCATTATGATGCGAATTTATCTGACATTTTCTTTGAGGACCTGAACCTACGCCAACCAGATATTCACCTTGGAATAGGATCTGGTTCTCATGCATATCAAACAGGCCGAGTCATGGAGGCCTTCGATGAAGTACTCGAAGATCTCGACGCAGGTTGTGTAGTGGTGGTCGGCGATGTCAATCCGACACTGGCATGCTCCTTGACTGCAGTAAAGCGGCACGTGCCGGTCGCTCACGTCGAAGCGGGACTAAGGAGCAGAGACAGAACAATGCCTGAAGAGATCAATAGGATAGCTACCGATGTGATCTGCGACCTATTACTGACAACTTCAGCCGATGCTGTTGATAATTTGATCCACGAGGGAATTCCATCGTCGCGTATCCACAGTGTCGGAAATGTCATGATCGATAGTCTATTACATGGTGTCAAGCGATGCTCCGGGCATTTCAAAAAACACACAGGAACCGAGATACCGGAGAATTATGCTGTAGTAACACTTCACCGTCCCTCAAACGTTGATCATTCCGAACGGCTACAAACTCTGCTTGACCTATTGGATGCTTCTACCCAATCCCTAGATCTTGTTTGGCCGGTTCATCCAAGAGCACGTTCTCGCTTGCAAGAATTCGGGATGTGGGGGGAATTAGTAGAACATTCACGGATACATATGCTCGATCCGCTTGGGTATCTTGCATTCATCAATCTTATGACTTCTTCAAAGATCGCGATTACCGATTCAGGAGGACTTCAGGAAGAGACGACAGTACTTGGAATTCCGTGTCTCACCATTCGAGACAACACGGAACGGCCTATCACCATCGATAGAGGGACGAATGTTCTGATCACCTCTGATAAGTTAGCGACCTTGCCCGAAATCGTCGCTATGAAGGCGGCATCTCCACCTCACATACTGAATCTCGACATCGAAGGATGGGATGGAAAGGCTGCATCACGTGTGGTTCAGGTCCTCATCGAAATTATTGATTAATGAGATGCGCATACAGTAGCCTCAACTTCTCTGCCTCTTGGGACCACATCGGAACGTCACCCGACATGATGAATGAATGATGTCCTTGTTCCCATTCATCACGTGCATCACCAAGAATTCGTGCCAGATGTTCAACGTCACCTGGCTCACACGTCCAGCCCCAGCCATTGGATTCAGTCCAGTCACCCATGACTGAATTGCTGATGGTGACTATCTTCCGACCCATCATTGCAGATTCGAACAATTTATTGGGCAGGGCAGCCCGCACAAGGTTGACATCCCCTTTGAAATCACCTCGGTTCGCTGTGTACACGCAAAACTGCAGTGCCACACCGGACATGAGTTCGGACAGTTGATTCATCGCATATCGGCCCGAAATCACGGCCTGAATACCAAGAGACGTAGCTCTATAGTCCACTAATTCCTTGACTTCGTCATGTGAACGTCCCGATCCTGCGATGCGTAGATTTGGTCGTTTCTCAGCAGGAAGGAGAGCGATAGCCGACATGAGATGATCGAACATCTCGACCTCGCGTACATTTCCTATGTATCCTACAGAGAATTCATCTGGCATAGGAGATGAGATTTCACCTATATCAGGGAGATTAAGAATCGTTTTTGGATCTGCACCCCAACCCGTGTAGTGTTCTGCTAATCCAGGATACCCCCCCATTCCGTTGGATGAAGTGATGAGAAGATCTGCCATCCTTGCATAGCGACGATCTCGGTGTTTGAGGAAGCGAGCACCCAAGCGGCGAAGAGCTGATTTTGGGCGGCCCATGGTCAACCAAGTCCAATAAAAATCATGGGCATCGAAAACGAAACGGCCCCGGCCTTCTTTCTTCCACCTCAGGCCCACACGACAAGTATCTTGATCATGTGAATGACAAACAAGGGGGGGATCGTCTCGCATGGCTTGATAGGCGAACCTATGGAAACGACGCAGGCCTTTCCAAGTCTGGAGCAAGGCCCCATAGGACTGCCTCCCATGCTGAAATCGCTCGATTCGAACACCTTGGATAATCTCTGAAGAAGGATAGGATAATTCACGGTCCCACGCGAGGATTCGGACGTCATAACCACCTTCGACGAGAGCTTCAGCTTCTTTCTGAACTCGGGGGTCAGGGCCATGCCCATTGGAGACTATCATGTCAATCCGCACACTCATGACAATCCGTCAAGAGAGAGCGTTATTGACGTAACTCAATCATAGGCATCGAATCGACAATTCAATATGCAAATCAGCAAGACTAACTGAGCAATGGAGTCATATGCTGATAAGGAACACCGCGAAGGCGGTGTTATGACCAATCCAGAGGATGTGCTCGGGGTCGTGGGACTAGGGTACGTTGGCCTGCCGACGGCATTGGGCCTGCTTGATGCTGGATTCAGCGTGCTTGGTGTCGACATTGACGAGCGATTGATCAACGACCTGAATCACGGGCGCGGAGGAAGAGGACACATCCCTACCACCCTCCCAGACATCGATGCAAACTGGCAGGTGTCTGCTGACTCTTCGATTCTGAAGGAGGCAGACATCATTCTCATCACCGTACCAACACCTGTTGGAGAGGATCTAAGACCTAATCTAGGACCTGTTGAGGCAGCTGCCTCGGCCATCATGAACAGCATTGCAGACGGAGGGTCCCGACCGGTCACCGTCGTCCTCGAGAGCACAGTCTATCCGGGTGTCACCCGCAGTATCATTGGAGACGCTGCACTGAGTGCTGGGCTTGAGGTAGGTGTCGACGTGCATCTCGCGTACTGTCCTGAGAGACTTGTCCCAGGTGATGAGACGCATGGGGTTCGCCAGGTGCCTAGAGTCGTTGGGGCAGATGATCCTGAGGTAGGAAAGCGACTTATCGAAATGTACAGCAGGCTGACCAGTGGTGAGGTGACCTACGTCGGACGACCTGAGGTCGCTGAAGGGGCCAAAGTGGTAGAAAATGTCCAACGTGATCTAAACATCGCTCTTGTCAACGAACTCTCACTCATCCTGCCCGCCGTTGGAGTCGATGTCGAAGATGTACTGGACGCAGCCGCTACGAAATGGAATTTTCACCGCTACACTCCTGGAGTAGGTGTTGGGGGGCATTGTATTCCCGTTGATCCATACTACCTGATGCGTCGCGCAGAGGAACTCGGAATAGGGGCAGAACTGATCGGTGCAGCAAGATCGGTGAACAGTTCGATGCCGTTTAAGGTCGCTGAAGAGGTTGAACTGATTTTGGCTCAAAACGGAGTGACAATCCCGAATGCCAGTGTCATCATTCTTGGCTGGAGTTACAAGCCAGACGTCCCCGATGGTCGAGAAACCCCCGTAAAGCCTCTTCTGAAGAGCCTGTTGTCAAAGGGCCTCTCGGTGACTGTGCATGATCCATTCTCTACTGATCTTCTGGATCATATTTCAGAGGAACTCCATCCCCACCTGACCGCGGAGCACGAAGGTCTCCCCCCAAGCGATATCGTGATTCTTGCAACAAGCCATTCGATGTATGATGACGAGTTCTTCAATATTCTACTCAGAAAGGCACGCCACCCCTTGTTCTATGACGGGCGGCGTTCGGTCAATCTCAATGACCTGATAGCAAAAGGGTGGATCGTCAGTGCGATTGGACGCCCATGACCTGCGTATAGTGGATCACACGAAGGGCATCGTGATCACCTGCGCGAGGGTGCATCGGCGAGGGGATGAACGTATGTGGATCTCATCACCTGGATGAACACTAGAAACAAGAGCAAGACCAATGCCAAGAGAACCCAGAGATGGAGATGGAGCACCTGAAGTGACCCAGCCGATGTGTTGACCATCAGAATTCTCGACAGTATGACCTGGTCTTGGTGGAGGGCCTCGAGCAACAAGTTCGAAGCCAACAAGACGAGAAGCACTAGCATCAGCGGCCACCTCAAGATTGTTCTGACGCCCAATGAATTCGACATCGAGTGCTATTCCAAAGGGGACATTGGTCTGAACAGAACGCAGTGCCAGTACATCACGAGGTACCGGCCCATCGTCGATGTCATCAAGACCCGGCCAAATGAAATCCTGACCTGAGAGAAGATAGCCCTTCTCAAGACGAAGCGTATCTCTGGCACCTAACCCAACTGGTTTCAAACCACGAGGTGTCCCCACCTCAATGAGACGAGACCACACCTTGGGAGCATCATCATGCTGAATCATGATCTCGACACCGCACTCACCAGTGTACCCAGTTCCTTGTACCCAGCCACGCACATCAATAATCTCAGATATGAACGACGTTCCTCGAAATCTCTTGACTGAAAGCCCGAGAGCCGATTCGAGGATGGTCATTGCTTCTGGACCCTGCAGAGCCAAGATAGCAGTGGAATACGATAACTGATGGAGGCGAACATCGTCTCTTCCTTCAAGGTGCTCAAGGAACCATTGCTCCATCGGGGCCACCATGCTGGCATTTGGTACTCCAAGAATACACGGTCCCTTGTCTTCAGGTAGGGCAAGACCTGAACGAACCACCTCATCGCATGTCGTCACAGCGAATATCATGTCATCAATGATGAAGCCATCATCATCGCAAAAATGGGTGTATGCACACCGGCCTTCCTTGACTGAGAACACATTCTGTGTCGCCATTCCATCGAACGCATCGATTGCACCCGATCCTGTGAGGAGAACACAACCCATGTGGGCAACATCGAACAGACCAGCTGTGGTACGTGTGGCAAGATGTTCATCTGTGATCGACGAGTAGCGGATAGGCAACTCAAAGCCATGGAAGTCAACGATTGTGGCACCTGCGGCTGCATGGAGATCATAACATGCGGTCCTGGCGGGTGCCGAGGAACTCATACCATGCGACTTGGACCACTATCCATGAAGGAGCCGGTCTGTCGCTGTCATCAAGCTCCACTCCTTGAATGGGATGACCCAGCCACCGTACACCCACTTCTCGATCTCGACCCAAATGAGCCCGTGTACATCCATGATTTCAGACAAGCACCTACCGACCCGATGCCTCAGACCTATCGATTTGGACTTGGTTGCTGGAACGAGGAACGGCCCGAAATGTACGTGACCGAGTTGTTCGATGACGGCAGAAGCAGGCACATCGGGCTCGACTTAGGAGGAGCAGCAGGAACGTGGTGCCATGCTCCAGTCTCAGCAATCATCCATTCAAAAGGAATCGAAGAATCTGAGGGAAGTTATGGGGGATGGTTAACACTGCGCATCGAACGTGAAGAAGGGCCACTCTGGATCCTTCTTGGTCACCTCATGCATGAGGATATCAACGGCCTCCATGTTGGAATGACTGTCAATGGGGGCTCACAGTTGGCACGTTTTGGCTATGAGCATGAGAATGGTGGTTGGCCACCTCACGTCCACGTGCAGGTCAGTCTCAACGATCCCGGAACTGAAGAAGCAATGCCTGGGGTCGTTCGCCCCGACCAAGCCAATGAGGCAATTGAGATCCACCCAAATCCGATTCTCTTGGTCGGTGAACCCTTTATGTCAGCCTGCGGATGCAAGGTAGAAAGTGGTGAGCAATCATGAATGAAGGACTTGCATACATTCTGTTAATCCTGACTCTCGGGTTGTTCGGGTGGGTAGGGTACAGGTCAGGATCTGAAGGAAGACTTGGAGAGGATGAGTATCTCTCTGCACGCAATAGTCAGAGCTGGCTTCGCATAGGATTGAGTCTGTTCGCTTCTGGAATGGGGATCTGGATTCTGTTCGGACCCTCAGAGGTTGGTTATTGGGCTGGATTCTGGGATGTTGTAGGCTATGCTGTCTCTGCTGCAACACCTTTCCTGCTGCTCGCCTTCATAGGACCTCAAATTCTGAAGCGTCTTCCCGATGGGGTAACGCTCGCAGACTACGTCCGTATGCGAATCGGTCGCCCAATGCAGGTCTACGTCGGCATCATCTCGGTACTCTACATGTTCACGTTTTTATTCGCTGAATTCACAGCAATTGGAAAGGCAATGTCCATTCTATCAGGGATGTCTCCACTAGTACCAATGCTTGCGGTCGCCGTGGTGACTGCAGCCTATACAGCATACGGAGGGCTTCCTGCATCACTCCATACTGATCGTTGGCAGGCGTGGATGATCATCGTGCTGATCACGGCACTTCTCCTCATCCTGTTCGCAGCTGACATCGGAACGCTGATCGAAGATGCTAAGGCGGTTAACCCCGAAGATGAATGGAGCATAGGTAGCATGACTCACATGGGTACCTTCGGCTCCGGACTTGCACTCGTCGTTGCCATCACATCGGCTGAGATGTTCTCACAAGGCAATTGGCAGCGAGCCTATGCATCTGAAAATGAAGAGGCGCTGAAGCAAGGGTCCATTCTCGCTGCTGGCTTAGTGTTCCCACTGGTGCTCGTGATGGGGATCCTTGGAACGGTCGTGGCAGGACGAGGAGCTGTGAACGATCCCTCTGCAGCATTCTTCATTCTGGTTGCAGACGCTGGAGTAGTCATCATTGCGGCCTTTATCGTGCTCGTTGTGGCACTCGTCTGCTCAAGCACAGACACGTTACAGAACGCCATCGTGGCATCTGTCTCACGTGATCTGGCAGACAAGCGCATGAAGATTGAACACGCGCGTATCGCTACAATTGCATTGATTCCCATCGCGATCTGGCTTGCCACAGGACCAACAATCGGCAGTTTCACGGTCAATACCACAAGTGTGTTCGCCATCTTCCTGTTCGCAGACCTTCTAGCCACGGCAACAGTAGCACCCATTCTATTGACCCTGTGGGACAAGATCTCATCACAAGGCGCGCTGATCGGAGCGGTTGCTGGCCTGCTATCTGTCGTTGTCTATGGCATGGTGACCGCCAATCTTGAATCTGGAATCAATTACCTCATCTCACCGACCACAGAATTAGGACTTGCAAACCTAGGCGTGTTCCTATCAGCCCTGATGGGTTCGGTCATCGTGACCATCAGTGCATCTTTCCTCCTGCCAGACACTCCCAGCACCTCCCAAGAGGAATAAGGGCACCAATGAATTCTCGATTAGCAGAGTACTGGACAGAAATTCCACTCATTTGAAGAATAGCAACAGAGCCTTGTGCATGCATGCATTGTGACGCACATGGGAAGGGCACAGTTCAGGCCTCTGCGACCATTCAAACCCCTTGTCGAATCATTGCGTACCACTGCCGATACACACCCTTGGCGAATCGACCACTGGCTGGGCTTGTGCACGCTTGTGGTCATGTCAGCCCTCTACTTCTGCACGAATCGATTGGCGATGTGGCATGGAATGACTTGGTCCATTCCCGTCATCGGTCTGATCGATGGGCGTTTTCTCTGGTACTGGAGCATCATCCCATATGCGGCGTTCTATCCAATCCTTTTCTGGGCCTTGCTCAGACCGCGTCGAGTTGGCGAACAAGGGGAGGAGCGCCTTGTTGTGCTTGAGGGAGTGTGGACCTTGGTTGTGTGGTCCAACCTCATCTTTCTCCTTGCCCCTAATATCGTCCCCATCACCGAACTGGTCAATACGAGCTGGAAGGATGAAGGGGGACTGACCGGATGGTTGTGGTTGACACTCGATAAGGCGGATGAGCCAACCAATGGCTTCCCATCTCTTCATGTCTCAATCATGATTTTCCTCGCCCTCGAATTGAGCACACGTTCCAAACCACGTTCAACTCTATTTTTCCTGATGTGGTTTGCAGCAATTCTTGTCGTTCTGTCGACATTGACCACTGGGCAGCATCAGGTCCTCGACCTTGTCGGCGGAACAGTCCTTGCCATACTCGCTTCAAGGTCGATCATACCGAGTGAGGAGACTATAGAGTCCACTGGAACCAAAGGGGTCAAACGAGTGGCGTGAGCCCCATGAGGCAAAGCCAAACACTATATTCTCAAGCGTAGGGTATCCCCGAATGGCTGCGCCTGACTGGAAGCGTGGCCCCCCCACACCGAGGAAGGCAACCGACATCAGGCGCATCCAATTCACAGGTGGCTCGACCTACATCGTCAGCCTCCCGAAGAACTGGGTGAAGAGTCACGGCCTACAGCCAAAGGATACCGTCAGTATTCAATGGAAGGATGATGGGGAACTTGCAATCCGACCAACAGACGTCTTGGACACAACTCAGCGCAAGGTGCTTGAGATCGATGTCAGCGAGTTGCCGAAGCGCTCTCTGATGGACCACCTCGTCGGCGCCTACGTAGCTGGCTGTGAGCGAATTGTTCTGAACAGTAGCAAGAAGATTCCTCGGAGCGTGCGAAAGACGCTACGAGAACTTCTCAGGAACACAAGAGGTCTTGAGGTAGTCATAGAGGAAGAAGATACCATCGTCATCGCTTCGATGCTCAAGCCTAGTGAGATACCGCTTAGAGTCTCCATCAATCGAATGTATCTCCAAATTTCCAGCCTCTTGGGAGACCTGATGGCAGTTCTTGGAGGAGGTGACGAAGAATTGCTCGAGGATTCAGAGGATATCGAAGGAGATATCGACGGGTTGCGGCTCCTTATCGACCGACAAGTAGGGTTATCTCTTGAGTATTCAACCGTCTCACACGCCATTGGACTGACACGACGTGTTGCCAATGAACATGCTCATATTGCTCGCTCGCTCGAGCGCATGGGAGACCACGTGTACAAGATATGTGCACTGGTTCGAGATGGACATAGACCAAGAAAGTTGAGTGATTCAGAACTTCCACTCAGCTCAGTCAGCCCATTCATGCAAGCATTTCGAGATCTTATCGAAAGTGTCCGAAGACCCGACCCCGACCTGATAGGACGTGCCCGCGTCGTGCTGGAGGGAGAGGTGAACAGTCTCAGTGACTACGAAGAAGAACTGCTCACCTCTGAAGGCGAAGAAGGTGACAAGTTATTCTTGTATCGCCTTGCAGAGGCGTTTCGACGCTCATGCGGATATGGAATAGATATCGCAGAGTCGCTAATCAATATCCATTGCCATAGCAGCAGTTATCTGAGTACAGATGATGAGTGATTCGTCTTTATACCCCAACAATTTCACTCCTACGAGGACTCGTGGTCTAGGGGCTATGACGTCGCCTTCACATGGCGAAGATCGGCGGTTCAAATCCGCCCGAGTCCATTCACTGAGTAGAGGTGAAGGGGAGGTCCACGCATGTTCTCATGAACGATTTATCAATGCCCTCAAACATGCCTGAATAAGAGAGAAGGGGAGGGGGTATGCACCGAGCAAGCAAAGGCGTCATTCTGTTCATACTGATGTTACTTCTTCCAGCCCCCCTTCTATTGGTCGCTGGGACAAGTGGACGGACAACGGATAACCTCTGCCGAGGTTGCCATGGTGGGAGGTTTGGAGCATACGTCACCCTTTCCCAACTATCCATCCCTGAGAAAGTAGTGAGTGGAGAGACATTCAACGTATCTGTACGAATGGATGTATCTGGAAACTTAGATGAAGATGTATCAGAATATTGGCTCGTCCATGCTGATGCGACTCTTGAATCACAACAAGGGAGGGTCCTCATCTCCCAACCTACCATCTCCCATGAGGACATGTTACCCGGGGATTTTGCCACATTGACTTGGCTGGTTGATGCCGGCCAGAGCATCGGTACAGATGTCCTTCAAATGAGACTCTCAAGTATTGCAGACCATGAAGAGCGAACGGGATTCGACATTATTTCAGGACATATCGAAATTGTTGCGCCTAACAAGCCCCCGCAATTGTCGAATCCTTCCATTGAACCACTAGAAGGGAATGCAAACGAACTGTTCTGGTTCCGTACAACTTGGTCTGATGCCGATGGTGAATCACCCATCTCATTGGAGGTTGTAATCGATGGACAACAATACCCAATGAATCCCTTGAACACCGCACCAGACCCTGAAACCACGAAACAAGGGAGGGTGTACATCAGTCAAGGCATCATACTTGAGCCGGGGTTGCACAGTCACTATTACCAAGGCGATGACGGAGAAGCAAGTGTTCGCATACCTGCTATCGACCAAGTGGTTGCTAATTCATCTGAAAATATGACCGGACAATATCCCGGACCATACGTCGGTGCCGCGCCGGTCTTGCTTGAGGCGAATCTCAGTGCCATGGATGGTGACAATCGTACCGAATTCATCTATTCCGTACTCCTAGCCAAGGGTTCGGATACGAATGGTACGCAGGTAGCCCTGTGGCTTGATGGAACTGAGACAATGATCATACCTGAATTTGGCAAGGAAGGAGATGAAGGAATACAAGTCCAATTCAGAACAACATTGAGTGCTGGCATCAATCACTTCCACCATTTTGTTGCCAGCAATCGTTTTGGAAATGCAAGGCTACCCGAAGGTTCTGGGTCCCTTGATGGCCCAGTGATTGTCAGTGGTGTTGTTTCGAACGCCACCATCGAGCCAACCTCTGGAGACCAGCACACGCCATTCACATTCACCATGAATTACGCTAATCCCCTGAATATTCCCCCAGATGAAGTGATAGTGGTGATTGACGGGACGAACCATTATCTGTCCGTGAGTGACAACAGAACCAATTGGACAGAAAACCAGTTATTCTCTACTACAACCACTCTTGACCCAGGAGTTCATACCTATTATTTTCTGACCCAAGAAAATGAGCGTGAGCACCGCATTCCAGTCGAGGGGAGCATGTATCTCCTCGTAACTCGTTTCGATAGCGAACCCTGGTTCTCAGACGTGAAAATCCTTGTTGAAGAGGAAATCTTATTCGATGAAAATAACATCATCACATCTGTTAACCAAGGGTCCGAATCGCCTCCACTCATCCTTCAAGGAACCCCCATTGAGATAAAACTGACATTCAATGATGATGAGGGGGATTCTGCAAGTGAGGGTTCTGTGCTGGCATGGATAGATGGAATGGCCCAGCCGATGCAACGAAATGACTCGCATACGCCTCTCGATGGACAGATATGGACTCTCATAATCACGTCGCTAAGAGTTGGAACGGGACATTCCGTATGGTTCACCGCCACTTCAAGTTTTGACTCACAGGATAGCAATGATAGAACCACTATCAGGTGGCCAGCCGATGAGGAGTGGGTCCTACCACTTCCTGCTGTCAGGCCAGAAAACATACTGCCGATTATTCGCCCTCCACCAGATGATCTGCCAATTCTTGAACCATTCACTGGCAGTCCTGGAGAGGAGTTCAATTTCTCAATCGAAGTTATCGATCTGGACTGGAAGAAAGAAGGGAACATCTCCGCCTGGCTTGAGATAGATGGAGTGAATCACTCATTAGAACCAATGAATCTGGTAGATCATAGGAATGGGACGATCTTCAGCATCTCGTTAGTCCTGCCTGCAGGAGAACATACCTACATGTTCTGGGTACACGATGACGAAGATGTAGTGGCATATCCAGACGCAGGAATCCTGAGCGGGCCTGTTGTTCAGGCGAATCTTGTCCGTGTCGGGTCGGCCCGCCTACCATTTGTTCAGAGTGCATTGTGGTTCGTGTGGATTGATGTCCTACTGATCATCGGAGGAATAGGATGGAGCATACAGACATTCCGTGAAGCACGCCGGCAAGTTCACGCCCGTACCCTGCAGAAAATGGGGCAAGAGATGGACAGATTAGAACGAGGGAAGGAAGATGTGAGTGCCATCGATTCAGGCACTCTGTTTGAACCTGTTCGAGCAGAACCTATTCGATCGTATCCTACAAGAGATCCTGCATATCAGAATCTGCTGACAGATCTCATTGACGAGCCTGTGCCAAAGATAACGAAAAGGGATATTTTCACAGAGACTTTGTCAAGTGAACCACATGTTGGAAATTCACAACTTCCTTTAGCCAGAAACCTCGGCCCCTGCGACGATGGTGAACAGAGATAACGAAAGAATGCACATTAGGCAGGTTGTAAGATGAGCGGACCCCTTTCTGATGATTCGATCTATCTCCTTGGGCGATGGACCGGGATTGTGGTGTTTATTCTTCTCATCATCGATGTCACACTCATGGAGATGTTTAGACTGCGGGCCAGCACGATGAAAGAATGGCTGGCTTCCCGAATCTACACGAATCGCTTGCACGGCATCATTTCAGTAACAATCCTATTGGGAGCTGTACTCCACTCACTCTTACTGGTATTCGGAAGATGGCAGGACCATACGACTGCATTTCCCCTATGGATGAAGGGCACTGAGAGCATGGCACTAATGGTAGACCTTGGAACCATATCTGCTGGATTGATGATTTTTCTAGCACTGCATGGTTATCATCGCAAGTGGTTCTGGAAGCACTGGAGTCACAAAGCATGGCAGCGAACCCATTTCTGGGTAACCATGCTATTAATCTGCATCGTAGCCATCCACGCTTCGACAATCGGTACTGAATTCAGATTCCTTGGGTTGTCAGTCCGGAATTAAGAGAAACACATCATCACTTTACTGCCAGATGACCCATTCGCCTGTAGACACGTCACGATAGTACCACGTGCCCGACTGGGCTGGCCATTCGAGGTACTCATATCCATCATTGGCGATGTCACCCGTCTGCTCTC
>Ga0066850_10000853_pt1 | contig 16239 bp, 12 predicted proteins | sample ETNtaG_4_FD_67282 | JGI IMG/M metagenome (GOLD analysis project Ga0066850, IMG submission 67282) | Marine microbial and viral communities from oxygen minimum zone, Eastern Pacific Ocean - ETNP201406SV67 | ecosystem: Environmental > Aquatic > Marine > Oceanic | place: Pacific Ocean: Eastern... | reverse complement strand
GCCGGTAGTTGATGGCCTTTCGGGATGGAGTCCAAATGTAGAAGCAATAGCGACATACGAACCGGATTTAGTCATCCTGAGCGATAACGGAATACAACAAGAACTGGAACTGCTCGGGATCGACGTTTTTGTTGCTAGTGCAGCGGTCGAACTTGAAGATGTATGGGTCCAAATGCTCGACATCGGCAAAATAACCGGACAAACCGACGGCGCCATATCCGCAGTCAACGATATGAAACAACGGATAAGTGCGATTCTCTCAAGCATTGAGCACCCCGACACTCCGATCAGCTACTACCACGAACTAGACGACACCTTGTACTCGGTCACAAGCACGACGTTTATTGGGAAGATCTATTCACTTGCAGGTTTGACCAATATTGCTGATCCTGCCGATGAGGGTGGAACCTCTTGGGGCTACCCACAATTGGGAGAAGAGTTTGTCCTTCAGGCCGATCCTGACATCATCTTTTTTGCCGATGCTCAATGCTGTGCCCAATCGGTTGAAACAATCAGTGCGCGTCCGGGCTGGTCAGAGTTGCAAGCTGTCCGTAACAACAATATTTTCGAAATTGATAGTGACATAAGTAGCCGCTGGGGGCCCCGGCTCATCGAATTCTTGGAATCCGTGGCATTAGCTGTTGCGACTGTAAATGAGAACTGAATCGCCCTCCCCGAGGCCCGCTGACGCTTGGGTGACCTCGGTCGTGCCGGAAAGGCTTCGCGCTCTCGGGGTGCTTCTTGGATTCGCCGCGATCGTGATGGCGGCAGGCGCTGGGTTATTAATCGGGCCAGCGGGTATAGATAAGACAGCCGCAATCATGGAACTGTTGGACCGGCTGCCGTTTATCTCGGTTGATAGCGGCCTGTCGGAGATCCAAAAAAACATCATTTGGGAAGTAAGGATGCCCCGAGTGGTGTTGGGGGGCCTAGTTGGGGCGACATTGGCGGTAAGTGGCGCCAGTTACCAAGCGGTGTTTAGAAACCCGCTCGCAGACCCTTACTTGCTTGGAGCAGCTGCAGGAGCGGGACTCGGCGCAACTATCGCGATTGTTACTGGCTCAGGTGACGGAGTAGGGACTTTCGATTTAGTACCGCTGCTGGCTTTTCTCGGTGCCCTAATTGCCGTAGCACTGACCTACTCATTGGGTTACAGCTCAGGAACCCAGCGATCTCCTGCCGCCCTCTTGCTTGCAGGCGTAGCAGTCGCAAGTTTCCTAACTGCGATTCAGACCTTTATCCAACAGCAAAATGTTGACACGATACGTCAGGTCTACAGTTGGATTCTAGGACGACTAAACACGGCGTCATGGGACGAAGTGTCGTTGCTTGCACCATACGCACTCGCTTCTACCATTCTGATTCTTGTGTATCGACGCACTCTAGATGTCATGCGATTAGGAGACGTCGAAGCATCCTCAGTAGGTATACGTCCTCAACTAGTTCGATTGGTCGTCATTTGCGCGGCGTCATTAGGTACAGCTGCTGCCGTAGCCGTTAGCGGATTGATTGCGTTCGTTGGGTTAATTGTTCCACACACAGTTCGCCTACTAGTGGGGACAAGCAACCGAATCGTCTTACCGTTATCAATTCTGTTCGGCGCAGCCTTTCTCATCATGGTCGACCTCCTAGGGCGCAGCCTCGCATCACCCGCAGAGATTCCACTGGGAGTAATTACAGCTTTTTGTGGAGCTCCGTTCTTCGTAATCGTATTGAGGTCAAGTAAGAAGGCGCTCGGATGAACCTGTGCGTTGCCAAAGAAGTCAGCGTTCGCGTCGGAGAAATATCAATCCTCGACAATATTTCGGTTTCGATTGAGGCTGGAGAATGGGTGTCGGTAGTGGGCCCCAATGGCGCTGGCAAAACCACTCTGCTTTCAGTCATGGCTGGGTTAAGAACGGCTTCTGGAAGCATTTCAATAGATGGCCGAGATCTTAAAGAGTTGAACCCTCGAGAAAGAGCACGACTACTCGCCTACGTGCCGCAACACCCGGAAATTCCACCTGGAATGAAGGTGGACAGCTACGTACTGCTGGGTCGAACACCCCATTTGCCATTCCTCGGGATGGAAGGCCCCGAAGACTTCCGACTTGTGGAGCAAGTGCTCGAGCAATTTGATCTTTCGACTCTAGGACAGAGAACGCTTGAATCATTGAGTGGTGGTGAACTGCAAAGGTGTCATCTCGCGCGGGTGATAGCGCAATCTACGCCAATCATCTTTCTTGATGAACCAACTACTGCTCTCGACCTCGGCCACCAGCAACAGGCCCTAGACCGAATTCGCCGGTTACGAGAAGAACATCAGGTCACAGTTGTGATGACAATGCACGACCTGACTCTGGCTAGCCAGTACAGCGACCGAATAATTTTGATGTCACAAGGCCGGATAGCAGCCGAGGGATCTCCCGCAGAAGTTCTCGAGCCACGCCGCCTGTCAGACTTGTACGGAGCTCACTTAAAAGTCCTCAATATTGATGACCACCTGGTCGTGATCCCAATCGTCGGGTATGAAGAACTTTGACGATGTCAAAGGCAAATCTGCATAAGCGACGAGCACTGTTGACCCTGACGGCAGAGGACTGCCTGTTCGCGAGGACCTTTCTGCGGGTACCGTGAACTCTGTGTCTAATGAAGCACCAGAGTTACCTGCGCACGGGCGGGCCCGTCTTGAAGAGTTGTTTAGGGCTGATCCGCTAATGGATCAATTAGGTGCCGAACTCCTCACATGGTCTCCGGGCGTCGCAACGGTTCAGGCAACGGTTCAGGTCAGCCACACCAACTTCTTAGGTGGTGGTCATGGTGGGATCCTTTTTAGCCTCGGAGACATTGCAATGTCTTTCGCCTCAAATGGCTATGGCCGTCAGGCTGTAGCAACGCAGATCGATATTTCTTACCATCGCGGCGTTGGCCCAGGTGACCTAGTCATCGCAACCGTAACTGAGATCAGTCGGACCCGACGTTTTGGGCACCATAGGGTCGAACTGAAAGTCAACGAGCGTTTAGTCGCAACCGCCACTGGAACCACATATAGGACTGACGAGTGGCACTTCGGGGCTGAAATTTGGCCAGAAGAATGGCGAGAAAAATATTGAACCGGCGTAACTGGATCATATGGCTGGTTCTGCTGGCCGTGTGGTCCGGTGTGGCTTGCACACCAGATGGCCCTTCGGTGGTGCGCGAATCAGACCCGTCGTTAGTTGAGCAAGTCACTTCTTCCACAAGTGAAAACAAAATCACGGAATCGGATCCAGAAAAGACAGATGAAGTCCCTAAGAATGAAGCCCAGGGGCTAGACGTTCGCGCCGGCGGTTCGGCAACGGTGCTACTAGCAGCGGACCCTACCCCGATTACTGGTTGGACTCCCTGGGATCACGTATGTGCATGGTCATGTCGCAATGTCCTTGACCAAGTATTAGAAACCATCACCGTAGTTCTTCCGGATGGTTCCACGGCACCCTGGCTCGCGGAACAAGTTGAACCCAACCCGACGATGCTTAATTGGACCATTACCTTGCGTAAGGGTCTCAGATTTAGCGACGATCAACCGGTCACCGCCCAGGTAATCAAAGAAGGGTACGAAGAGTTCCTGAAGAAAGGTGAAGTGACTCGCGGGTTGCTCCGCGATGCGCGAATTAATGCAGTTACGGTGATTGATGACCGCCGCTTGATGTTTGACCTAGCCGAACCCAATCCAGCCCTGGATGTGGTCTTAGCTGGACCGATAGGCAGAGTTTTTTCTGCCGCAGCTGCAATGGCCGATCCTTCTGCTTTCTTGCGTAGCCCTATCGGGACTGGGCCATACGTCATGGAGTCGTGGGAAATTGGCCAGCCAGTCAAACTATTGGCTAATCGTCAATACTGGAGGAAAGGTCCCGACGGGATATCGTTGCCGTATATAGACGAACTGACTTTTCGTGAAGTAATAGACGAACAAGAAAGAGTCGAACTAGTTCAACGCCAGGATGCAGATTTCGCACACTCTCGATCGACGTTGGCCATTTCTCGCGCTCGAGACCTTGAATTAACAGTGATATCTCGAAATGAAGACAATGTCGGTGTGGTGTTACTTAACACCGTCCAATCACCAGTCGACGACGTGCGCGTCAGACGGGCCCTTCAACTGTCGACAAACCAAGAGGTACTGATCAAGGCCTCATTAGGCGCGGGAGCCGGTGAACCAGCCACCCAGTGGTTTGCTCCACAAAGTCGCTGGTGGTCGGGACTAGCAGCCGAGGCGTGGCCAGAATCCGATGTGGTTACAGCGAAACAGTTGCTAACAGATTACGTCAATGACGAAGATCGGTCTGATAAACGTGCGCCCGGTTCACAGATTTCGATTGATCTTCAATGCACCGACGATATTCACCTTTCGTCCATGACTCGAGAGCTAGCCCGGCAGTGGCAGGCGACAGGGTTTGTCGAAGTTGAAACCGAAACTGTTACCAGGAGCGGCTTAATCCAAAGAGTCTTAGGGTCAGTAACAGATCGACCTGGGTTTAGCGGCGATTTTATGGCGACATGTTGGCGGGTAGGCGGTGAATCTGACCCGGCGATGATGTTTGGCCCGTTGTTCGGACCAATTCGGACTTCACCATTGAATGTCAGTAACCTTCACGATGAATCCTTGAGCACTTTTGTAGAACTGTTGTATTCCAGTTCAGTCGAGACCGTGCGCCAAACCGCGGTTGAACAAATCATGTTGACATTGGCAGAACAGATGCCGATGATCTACCTATCACACGCTCAGTCGGCAGTTATAGGGCACCCGAGAACTAAAGGTTTGGGTTATTGGCAACTGCCGAATGGTACCGATGTTTATGGTCAAGTGGCAGGAGTGGGCCGCTGGTCTGATGTCTGGTTGTCCGATGGGTAACGCAGGGGTATCACTTGACTTGTTGGGTTGGAAGAGGCAAGGAATCGCGCACCCCGAGCTCCAAGAGGGCCAGGGAATCAGCAGGGTAGTCGTAGAGCACCGAGGTGCTTATGAGCTAGTGGGTCCCTCAGGTTTACATCAAGCGATATTAGATACCGCTTCACGAGAGCAAGCTAACGACCCGACCGACTATCCGGCAGTTGGAGATTGGGTGATCCATACGTTGAGCCCAATTGATAATCGACGACTAGGAATTACCAGAGTCTTACCCAGACGTTCACGGGTGCTTCGACGGGCCTCAGGTGCGGCTCCCGTCCCTCAAGTTGTTGGGGCCAACATCGACGTTCTTGGTGTCGTCATCTCCACTGACCAAGATCTCGACGAACACTTGATTGAGCGTTATCTAGTGACGGCCGCAGGAGGTGGGGTGTCACCGGTTGTCATTGTCAACAAAAGTGACCTCGGTGGTGCCGAAGAAATCCAAGAGCGATTAGTTCGACGAGGTGTTCGATGCCCCATTTTTGTGACTAACGCACATAAAGCAAAAGAATTGGGGCAGGTAGCCAAGTTGTTGGATGGAGGTGCAACGCTGGCGGTGACCGGAGCGTCTGGTGTTGGAAAGTCAACTCTTGTAAACCAACTAGTAGGTGACTCTGTGCTTGCTACGGGATCAGTAGATAGTGAAGGATCAGGACGTCACACAACGGTTCGCCGAGAGTTGCATGTTGCCGAACATGGGGTGGTGATAGACACTCCAGGTTTAAGAGAGGTCCAAATTTGGGACGATGCCGGACTAGAAACAGTCTTTAGCGAAATTACAGAAACTGCAATGAACTGTAAATTCGCCGACTGCAGCCATAGAGACGAACCTGATTGCGCAGTAACTACGGCAAGTAGCAAAAATATAATCGACGCAGATCGTCTGGCTTCTTACCTAGCTTTGTGTCAAGAGGTGCATGAGCTAAGCGCTGAAGTCGAGCAGTACCAAAGATCTCAACGGCAACGTCGAGATGCTCGATCGGGCTAGTGCCCTCTGAATTGAGGTGTCCGCTTTGCCATGAACGCCTCAACACCCTCTCGATAGTCGGCACTGTCGAAACACGAATCTACTAATTGGTTGATCTCATCAAAGTTTCTCATCGACTCCGGCTTGGTCCATTCATCCGTTGCGGCCTTCGCTGCCCGGATAGTTAGCGGAGCGTTTTCGCAAATGATGTTTAGCCAATCGTTGGTCGCTACTTCTAGTCCCTCTTTTGGGACGACTCGATTCACTAGACCCATGGTTAGGGCTTCCTCGGCGCCGAACCGATCTGCGAGAAACAGGATTCTTTTGGTTGCCGAAGGTCCGATCAGTTGAACGAGCCGCCCGAGCCCAGCAGAGCGATAACCAAGCCCCAGTCGGGCAGCAGGGATGGTGAAGTTGGCGTCATCGGAGACAATACGCAAATCGGCGGTAAGCGCAACGGCGAGGCCACCACCAATGCAGTAGCCGTGGATCATCGCGATCAAAGGCTTGGGCATCGTCGTCAACGCGGTATATGCCTGATCTGAAACGTCGTCATACTCTTGATTAGCTGAACTATCAGTTCGTTTGTCGTTGAACTCGCTGATGTCTGCGCCGGCCGCAAAGGCTCGATCGCCTTCGCCGCGGAGCAACACTGCTCTAATTTCTGTGTCAGCAGCAAGCTCATTGGCTGAGTCGAGCAATCCTTGCCACATGTCGGTGCTAATAGCGTTGTGGCGTTCTGGGTGGTCGAGAATGATGAAACCAATATGGCCTTCTCGTTGAATATGCACGTCTCCGCTCATCAATAGAACGGTACACGGCATCGCGAACTGTCGATAGGTGGCTATTCTCGGCTCGATGCTCAGACATGAATGGCGAGGCCTTTTGCTTCTGTTGTTAGTTGGACTCACCGTGAGTTGCGCCGGTACTCCACCCAGCGCTCGGCTGTCACCTTCATCAACAACAGTCACAGAAGTTGCCTCTTCGGAACGGCCTGTCGCAAGTGAAAGTGCAGTTCTAGATGGTGATGACAGCCTGGATGTAGTGGCTACAACCACAGTCGAAATAATCGAATTCACGAGCTGGCCTTTAACCGGAATTCGAGATGACGAAGTTGAGGATTGGCCAGTACTCATGGTGAAAATAGACAACCATGACAGAGCTAGACCTCAATTCGGAATCAATTCTGCGGACGTTGTGTTTGAGGAAATCGTTGAAGGTGGCCTCACTCGTTTTGCCGCCCTCTTTCACTCTCAACACGCCGAAATCCTTGGACCGATTCGATCGGTCAGAACGAGTGATTTTGACCTATTGCGTAACTTGAACCGACCACTGTTCGCCAACTCGGGTGGCAACGAAGCTGTACTTCGGTTGCTGCAAGAGGTCGACTATGTGGACGTAAGTTCAAATGCAGCGATCGATGCTTATGAGCGCATGGGAGAGAGGTCATCGCCCCACAATCTGTTCAGCGACACGAAATCGTTGCGCGCCGTTGGAGCTAGTCGTGGAAATGGAGGTACGCCGCCAATAATGTTTGCCCGTCGCAATAGTGGAGACGTGTCATCGGCTTCTACTAGATCTGTTGATGGTGTTGACCTTGATTATGGATCGACGGTCGTCAGCTACAGGTGGAGTGCACAAAAGGGGTGGGTTCGAACCCAGAATGGAACGGCTCACATCGATGCTGGGGGAGTAGTTATAGCTCCGGACGTGGTTATCGTTCAGGTTGTTTCCTACACGCGTAGCATGGCTGATGGACGTTCACCTGAGGCTGTGCTTTTAGGAGAAGGAAGAGCCCTGGTGTTTTTTGAAGGGAATCTCACCGAAGGCGTGTGGAAACGGACGCAAGGCGATGAGGTGACGAAATACTTCGACCGCGACGGACAACCGATTGTTTTGCCGCCTGGCCGTACTTGGATTGCCTTACCGCGGGTTGGGCAAGTTCAAATCGTCGAATAGGTCGCTACTGTTGGCTTGGTGGTACCCAAGCAGCATCGCGACGGTCTCTGAACGCACCGATTCCTTCCTCTGCTTCAGGACTCTGGAAAAGCGACTGACTTAGCTCAGCTGTCCACTCCCACGCATCGCTTCTTTTCATTTGGGGCACCTTGGAAACTAGTTGTTTAGATGCGGCAAGAGCATTTGGTCCCCCCCGCACAATCTTGGTCAGGGTGTCTCTCATTTCGTCTTCTAGAAGGTTCCGTGGGACAGCGCGGTTGATGAGGCCCACCTCGGCTGCCCGTGAAGCTGGAATTCGTTCGCCGTTGAGGAAGAGCTCACTGGCATCGGCTCGACGAAGTTTTGGAAGACAAACCACAGATATAACCGCCGGAGCTACCCCGATTCGAACTTCGGTAAAGCCGATGATGACGTCGTCTGCTGCTATTGAGATATCGAAAGCAGCTGCTAGGCCGACCCCTCCTCCTGTGCAGTGACCCGCAATTTGACCGAGCACTGGCTTCGGTGACTCAATGATGTCGTCAAGAATCTGAACGAAACTGTGACGAGCAGTGGGTTGAGTTACTCCAGGCTGGTTTGCCTTCAAGTCGGCGCCCGCGCAGAAGGTGTTGCCGTTGTTGGTGAAAAGAATCACCCTGACCTCAGGGTCAGTCTGGGCTACTCCCAGGCGATCCCCGAGTGAGTTGACCATCTCAACGCTGAGCGCATTCTTGTTTTCTGGGCGGTTCAGGGTGATGGTCGCTACCCCGCTAACTACCTCGTAGAGAGCCGCGTCATTTGGTTCTGTCACAACTGTGAGCCTAGTGAGTGCGCAGGTGTTGCATATAGGTCAACCTAAGCTGGTGTATGTGAATAATACTTTTTCTTCGATGGCTGCAACGTTGAACGAAGCGTGTGGAACAGACCCAGCTTGGCTATGTCGGAAAGTTTTCGAATGGACCGATAACTCAGATGTAGCGGGCGTAGCGACATGGCTAGTTGATCGGCCGGTCAAAGTGGCGGTCATTGCTTTACTTGCTTTAGTAATTCGACGACTCGTGCACCGAGCAATTGATGGACTCATCGACCGTCTTATGTCTGAAAGGTCGTCGGAGGAACGTGATGCAGTCGAGGCTGCTGAGGCGTCGACAGGGACGTTGCGTCGAGACCTACTTACCGAAAAATTGGCTTCACTGCGCGAGCGAACAGAGAGAGCGCGGCAACGTGCGAAGACTCTCGGCGTGCTGTTCAAGAGCATCGCTTCAGCGGTGATTGGTGTAGTCACTATCATGATGTTGCTCGGTGAATTTGATATCAATCTGGGCCCGTTGATTGCTGGTGCAGGCATCGTCGGTGTCGCAATCGGCTTCGGTTCTCAAGCACTGGTGGGCGATCTTCTCAGTGGCATATTTATGCTCATAGAGGATCAGTACGGTGTGGGTGATGTAATTGATGCCGGCGAGGCAACCGGCACCGTCGAGTCAGTTGGTCTAAGGACCACTCGGATCCGTGATGTGCGTGGAACTTTGTGGCACATCCCTAATGGCGAAATTCGGCGAGTCGGAAATATGTCGCAAGTGTGGGCCCGAGCGATTCTCGATATTGACGTCGCTTATGACACTGACCTGGACTTAGCGATGGAAACAATTAAATCGGCTGCGGACGGGTTGTGGGAGGAACAGCTTGAGGAAGCAACAATTGTGGAGGAGCCCGTGATTTCGGGGGTTCAAAACTTTGGAGCGGACGCTGTAACTATTCGCCTATCGGTGCGGACTGAGCCTGCAGAACAGTGGAGTACTGGCAGGGTGTTAAGGAAACGAATTAAAGAAGCTTTCGATGAAGTCGGTATTGAGATTCCATTCCCGCAACGGACAGTGTGGTTGAGGAGCGAAGCTGATCAGAAAGATCCCGTTAAGAAGGATGGACCTGGTTTTCAGACTGGGACGCGCGGTGGCGGGACTGACGACTCGGAGTAAGCGACAGTTTTCTTAATCGACGACAATCACTCGAGTGCTTACCTCAGCCCACGTAAACAACGCAGCTGCTTGGTCGTCTCGCAGCCGCACACATCCCTCCGATCGGTAGCTACCCAGTTGTGCTTCTGATTGCATGGCTTCACCGAAACCATCAATCGGGATGTTGTGAAAGCCGATTGCTTGTTCGACTCCCCAGGTAAATCGGACCATGTATTCCATTCGGATGTCATCGTGGCCGGCGGTGGTGTGGCGGGACTTGGAAAATACTTGATAGTCGCCGGGCTTGGGTGTGTCTGCTCGGCCGCTGACAAAGAAGTTGCCGCTAATAGACCCATCACGTTCGATGAGCCAAACCCGGTGACGCTGATTCGAGAAAACCACGCGGCGGCCGGACCCTGAATTTTGAGGGACCCCGGGCGGCTCTGAAGTCATCATCCAGTAGCCGTCACCGCTTCCATTAACTGCAAAGGCGCTGATGGGAGCTAATTCATGAGCGACCATTTGTCCGAAGTGAGGTGCTGACCCGAAAGTAAAAACTTTTCCCCTCTGACTAATTAGCCAGTAGCCGTTGCCGTCAGCAGTTTGTTCCGCTGCGACAATCAAGCTGCTTGATACGGCGTTGTTAGCGAGCGAGCCACGAAATCGTGCAGTTCCTCGCGGATAGATAGCGCCGTCGGCGCCAACTAATAAATATCCTGTCCCGTCGGAGGTAGACAACAGGTCAATAATTGGCCTGTACAGCGCCCGTTTGGCCAACCCTCCCAAGAATGGGGCGTCGCCGAAAGCGAAGACGCCGCCATCTGCTGCGGTTAGCCAGTAACCGTTCCCAGATGCAAGGGGTTCGAGATCAACGATTGGTGCCCGCAGCTCTACGTGGGCAAGAGAACCTCTCCAAAGAGCTGTCCCGAATGCATATACGACCCCGCGTGCGGTTACGAGCCAATAGCCGTTTCCATCTGGTGTGACTGCCAAGTCTACGACTGGAGCGTCTAAAGAAATTGACCGCAAATCACCTCTATGGATTGCGTCGCCGAAAGCGAAAACCTTGCCGGCTGTAGTAGATACCCAGTAACCAGCGCCGGTGTTAGATGAGGTCATGGCGGCAAGATCTGATAACCCCTGTTTGGATAGGTCACCAAGATTCTCAGCGTTTCCGAAGGTGTGAATCTCGCCACTTTCTTGAGAATCAGCAAGTGGATAGACACCTGGATCTAGCCAATCAGCCGCCGAGACGTGTTGCGGCATACAGCAGAGCAGACCGACTACGAGCCCAATGGCGAAAGAAAATCGAACCATCGATGTGGAGTTGAACGAAGCATGGGTGTTGGCGGTAGCTGAGATGGTCTACTCCTCTTCCGCGAGAGTCACCTCAACGCGAGGTGCAGTTTCCTCTTGTTTTACTAGCTTGAGAGCTTCGATGTTGCCGGCCTCTATTAGGTCGTTGCGTGCCAAGTTCACCAGATTGATGCGTTCGCTTGTAGCGGAGACAACAACACTTTCGGCTTTAACTTTGAGACTTCGTTTCGCTTCTGTTTTGGCTCTTCGAACTTCAGAGAGTGTTTCCGAAGCTGCATCGAGAAGTCTGATTTCAATATTTTCGGGTAGGCCTTGGGTTAGGTCCGCCTTCGTAGGCCATGGCGCGCAATGAATTGAATCTTGATGAGACCATGTCCAGACCTCTGCCGTAACGAATGGAAGGAACGGAGCAAAGAGGCGTAAGAGCGCGTCGAGTGTAACTTTTAGGGCAGTGTGAGCTGACTCAGCTTGCTCGGGGCCTTGACTGCCATACGCTCGGGCCTTAACTAGCTCGACATAGTCGTCGGTGAAGTCCCAGAAGAACTGTTCGGTTCTCTCAAGAGCTCGGGCGTAATCGAAGTCATCGAACGCTGCTGTTGCTGTTTCGATGAGGTCGGCCAATTTAGATAAGAGAGCTTGGTCTAGGGGGTTAGAGACCAAGCTGAGGTCAGCTTCGGAGTCACCGGCGAGAGTCAAAGTGAACTTAGACGCATTCAAAATCTTGATGGCCAGACGGCGGCCGATTTTCATCTGCCCTTCGTCAAAGGCGGTGTCAGTGCCGGGTCGGCCGTTAGCCGCCCAATATCTGACTGCATCAGACCCATATTGATCTAAGAGTCCTTTGGGTGTGACTACATTCCCTTTTGATTTAGACATTTTTTTCCGATCTGGGTCCAAGATCCAGCCAGAAAGAGCGCAGTTACGCCAAGGAGCAGCGTCCTCTTCTAAGTGAGAACGAACTGCTGTTGAGAAAAGCCAAGTTCTAATGATGTCATGAGCTTGGGGACGCATGTCCATGGGGTAGGTACGAGAAAACAGGTCTTCGTCTTCCTCCCAGCCACAGGCGATTTGAGGTGTCAACGACGAGGTTGCCCACGTGTCCATTATGTCGACTTCGCCTATGAAGCCTCCAGGCTCGTTTCTCTGGGTTTCGTCAAAGCCTGACGGAATGTGCGATGAAGGGTCAATAGGAAGTTCTGTTTCGTCAGGGATTATTCGCTCGTCCCACAAGATGTCGCCTCGTTCGTCGACCTTGTACCAGAGAGGAATTGGAACGCCGAAGAAGCGTTGACGGCTGATGAGCCAATCCCCATTTAGTCCTTCGATCCAATTGCGGTAGCGGCTCTGCATGTAGGGCGGATGCCATCTCATTTCATCGCCACGGGCTACGAGCGCTTGGTTGAGATCTGCGTCTCTTCCACCATTTCTGATGTACCACTGGCGGCTAGTGACGATCTCTAATGGACGATCGCCTTTCTCAAAAAATTTCACCGCGTGGTTAATGGGTCGCGGTTCACCGACCATTTCTCCGGCGTCTTGAAGGAGTTCAACTATCTCTTTTTTGGCCGAGAAAATCGTCTTCCCTGCCATCAACGCGAACGCTTCCAGTCCCCTTTGAGAGGTGATGGCTTCAGGCGCATCGGCAACGATCCGACCGGAACGGTCGATTATGGCGCGTACCGGTAGTGCAAGTTCTCTCCACCAAGTGACATCCGTCGTGTCGCCAAATGTGCAGACCATCGCGATCCCCGTCCCCTTTTCGGGGTCAGCTAGCTCATGGCCGAGAATTGGTACCTCGACACCGAATATGGGGGTCGTAACCGCTGTGCCGAGAAGATGCTGGTATCGGTCATCGTCGGGGTGAGTTACCAGCGCAACACAGGCGGGTAAGAGTTCAGGTCTGGTGGTGTCGATAATGACTTCCCCAAGATCTGAGGAACTATGGAACTTGATTTGGTGGTAGGCGCTTGGCTGTTCGCGGTCTTCTAGTTCAGCTTGGGCGACTGCAGTTCTAAATGTCACATCCCATAATGAAGGAGCTTCGGTTTGGTATGCCTCGCCCCGTCCGAGGTTTCTCAGGAATGCTTTTTGGGCGACACGTTGACAACGCTCGTCGATTGTGGCGTAGGTCATTGACCAATCAACGCTGAGCCCCAGTTGACGCCACAGGTCTTCGAATGCTTGTTCATCTTCAACGGTCAAAATATGACACAGGTCGATAAAGTTCCGTCTTGAAACGTTGACCTCCCCACGTTTTTTGATGGCTTTTTCGTCGCCAGCATCTGCTGGCGGTTCGAAATTAGGGTCAAAGGGGAGAGTGGGGTCGCAGCGCACCCCAAAGTAATTCTGCACCCGACGTTCGGTAGGTAGTCCGTTGTCGTCCCACCCCATGGGGTAGAACACTTCTGCTCCGGTCATTCGTTGATATCGAGCAATAGTGTCGGTGTGTGTGTAACTGAAGACATGACCAACATGTAATGATCCGCTCACCGTTGGTGGTGGTGTGTCAATGCTGAAAATTTCCTCGCGCTTCTTGCTTCTGTCGAATTGGTAGATACCTTCTCGTTCCCATATCTCGTTCCATTTGGACTCAAGACCTTCGAGGGTTGGTTTGTCGGGAACCTTTGCCATGACTTGAATGTATCTGGAGCCTCCTTGTAACCCGAGACTTGTAGGCCGTATCTAGTGAATTGATCTGATGATGCCGTGGGAGAGCAGTCAAAAGAAAGCGAGGGGAAATACCACTCCTTCCGGGTAGTTATCCGTACTCTGGCTTCACATCACCACTTTGACCTCTTTGCCTGAATTAGAAGATGTTGGCGACGACTCGTCGGAGGAGCAATCGCACCTTGAGTCGGAACCTGTAAACATCTTGCTGCGTCGAGATGCAGCCGTGGCGCGTCGTGTCCGAGCCTTCGCCGCGATCGTGATGGTGTTGATGCTTTCTGCTGAAGCTGCTGATGCTATTCCTGGTGCAAGTCTTCCGCCGATGCCCCTAGGTGTTGTGTTGGCAGGTTTGCTGATGTTCGTAAACTTTGTAGACCCAACGCGAGACCCGCGTGTGCTGCAAAAAGTGGCGCTCCAACGTCGAACCATCGAACTGGTTTTGGATGCTTTAATCGTATTTGCTGCTATTTGGCTGGTTGGTCTTAATCCAGCGAGCAGTCTTTGGGTTTTGTTGCTGTTTCCGGTCACTCAGGCTGTTCTAAGACTTGAAGCGAAGCAGATGGCGGGTTGTTTCGCAGCGCTGTTCGCTGTTTACATCGGTGGAGAAATATGGGCAGCTAGCCGTTATCAAGACATTCAATTCGAACTATGGACGACAGTGCAACAGGTAGCGGTGTTGCTTGTAGCGGGCACTGCGGTCGCTAACTACAGACAACTGAGTTCAGTGTTTTCGATGATTCTGAACCGTGAAGACTCCTCGGACCATCAACAAGAACGGCGCCGCTCCCCAGGAGATGGCTTTGCTGTGGTTTATATCGATTTAGCGATAGCAGATCGGTTGCCTTCAGGAGTTTCTTCGGGGGCCTTACGTGAAGTGGTTGCTAAAAGAATAAGTGGTGCTGTTCGGGTAGAGGACCAAGTGTTGACTAGCGACGCCGATGCCTTTGTTGTTCTGCTTGAGGGGCTACATGAGCTAATGGATGCAACTGTTGTTGGTGAACGAGTCTTGAAACGGCTGGAGAGCCCAGTATCGGTTTCGGGAGTGTCAATAGAGGTAGATCCTCAGGTCGGCGTTGCGTACAGCGCTAATCGGGTGGGTAACCCTGACGAGTTGATCGAAGCAGCGGGTCGAAAAGCCTTTCATGCTCGACGTAGCGGCGACGATCGACTCGTCATCCACGACACAAGTGGCCAGTTGGAGTCCGCAGCCGGTTAATACCGACAGTTCTGGGAACAAATACGGTATAGGGATTGCTGCGGGAGTTACCCGTTAGTAACTTCCAGGCATGGATTTCAACCCCGAATTGAACGAAGACCAACTTCAAATTCAGAAGTGGGTGCACGATTTCGCTACAGATGTGGTGCGACCTGTGGCATCTGAGTGGGATGAGCGCGAAGAAACGCCGTGGCCTGTAATTCAAGAAGCCGCTGAGATTGGCTTATATAGCTGGGAGTTCATGGCTGAAGCCATGATGAATGACCCAACTGGGTTAACGATGCCAGTCGCTTTAGAGGAACTCTTTTGGGGTGATGCCGGGATCGGACTTTCGATTATGGGTAGTGGTCTAGCTGCTGCGGGGATTGCTGCATCAGGGACTCCGGAACAGGTAATGGAGTGGGTTCCGCAGTGTTATGGAACCAGTGATCAACTCATGTTGGGAGCTTTTGCATCTTCAGAACCTGATGCAGGTTCAGATGTTGCTGCGATGCGCACCCGAGCCGTCTATGAAGAAGCAACCGACGAATGGGTGCTCAACGGCACCAAAACTTGGATAACCAACGGCGGAATTGCCGATGTTCATGTCATCGTTGCTGTCGTGGACCCTGAGCTGGGTAGCCGCGGCCACGCCAGTTTTATTATTCCGCCAAACAGTCCTGGAATCTCTCAAGGCCAAAAGTTCTTAAAGCACGGCATACGTGCTAGCCACACAGCTGAGGTAGTTCTCTCTGACTGCAGAATTCCGGGAAGTTGTGTGCTTGGTGGTAAAGACAAACTTGATGAGCGTCTAGCTCGAGTGCGTGAAGGCAAGTCCGGTAATGCTCAAGCCGCCATGCAAACCTTCGAATCTACACGTCCCGCAGTGGGAGCCCAGGCGGTTGGTATAGCCCGCGCGGCATATGAGTATTCGCTTGAATACGCGAAAGAACGGCATCAGTTCGGTCGACCGATTATTCAGAATCAGTCCATTGCTTTCACATTGGCCGACATGGCAATGGAGATAGAAGCAGCACGAGCTCTTGTATGGCGCGGTGCGTGGCTTGGGAAACAACGTAAATACAAGAACGCTGAAGGATCAATGGCGAAACTCAAGGCGGGTCGCGTCGCAGTATGGGCTACGGAACGTGCAATCCAGATATTGGGTGGCTACGGATACGTCCGTGAATATCCCGTGGAGCGATGGCATCGTGATGCCAAGATTTACGACATCTTTGAAGGCACTGAACAAATTCAGCAACTCGTGATCAGTCGAGCTATTTCGGGT
>Ga0066850_10000850_pt1 | contig 16244 bp, 11 predicted proteins | sample ETNtaG_4_FD_67282 | JGI IMG/M metagenome (GOLD analysis project Ga0066850, IMG submission 67282) | Marine microbial and viral communities from oxygen minimum zone, Eastern Pacific Ocean - ETNP201406SV67 | ecosystem: Environmental > Aquatic > Marine > Oceanic | place: Pacific Ocean: Eastern... | reverse complement strand
CTTTTTTATATTCATCTCTAACCATTTGCCCACCACCACTTGGTGCCACCATTATAACATCAACGTTTTTTGGAGGCTGTATTAAATTGTATGTTATATTATATCCATGAGAAAAAAGAACTGTATCATTCTTATTTAGATGACTTTTAATTTTTGAATTAAAAACAACAGGTATTGATGCATCTGAGACTAATATGCATATTATATCTGCCCATGACGATACATTTTCAATAGAATCATATACGATATCACTTTTTAACAAATCTTTTTCTATTGAATCAATATTTCGGACACCTACTTTTATAGATTGACAAGAATCTCTTAAATTTAATGCTTGAGCTCTACCTTGATTGCCATAGCCTATAATACCTATTTTTTTATTTTTAATTATATTTACAGAAATATCCTTATCAAAAAAAATTGGAGTGCTCTTATTGGTCATTAAAATTTAATCTTTTGTTTATCTTTATCTTTATTCTGTCTAAATAAAATCATTGTTTTACCAATACTGCCAGCTATTTCACATTTTAGATTATCAACAATTAATAACTTTCTTTCATCGGTAATTTTTCCTTCATGAAACTTTATCTTAATAAGCTCGTTAGAATTTAATGATTCATCAATTGAATTTAGTACTCCCTTATTAATTTCATTCTTACCAATTAAAATTTGAGGCTTTATGTGATGAGCTTTTGCTCTTAAATATTTTTTCTGAGTTGATGTTAATTGCATATTAATTCTCTATAATTATATTAACTAAATTTACAATATCTTGAACTGTTATTAACTGATCATTATTAAAATCTAAATTTTCAAATTGTTCATCTGATGGTAAATATTCTCCAAGGACTATACTAACAGCAATAATAGCATCAAGCACATCAATACTACCATCATAATTAATATCTCCAAATTGTGCTTGAATGTTAATAATTTCTAACTTAAAATCATCTAATGCAGCCTCAACTAAAGAACCCCCAGAGCCAACATCACCAGCATTTAAAAGATCAGATGCAATATATCTAAATTGAACTTCATTTGATAAATCGATGTAATCAGACAAAACAAAACGTCTTTCATACCATTGATTCATCGAGATTGACGTATACTCTAAATCAACCCAACTTACACCTCCATCTGATGATGCTTGAACGTTCCAAATATCACTACCTGGATTATTTCCAAGATCATTAGTATACCATCTCCAATATGATAAAAGAACATCAGGATATTGTTCTAAGTTATATGTTTCTGAGTATAAAATTGTTTCACCCCCATCAACATCACCACCACCAGGTTGAGATACATCATAATTACCAGTAACAAAACATTTTTCACCATTTTCAGAATAATCTTCATTTGTCTGTACAATAAAATCAACATTTGCAAAGCCACCCTGAAGTGATGTTCCAATTGGAATTCCCCACTCCCATTCTCCTACAGAAGCTGTAGATTCAACTGTCCAATTATTGCTCTCTTCAAAATCCTGAAATATAATATCAATTAAATCGCCATAAATAAATGATACACTTTCTTCAATTTGAGGATATTGAGAGCTCTGACCAATACTATTTGTTGCACTGATATAATAGTAGACAATTACGCTTGATTGATCAAATGTCATTATAGCTTCATATCTATTATCCATATTATTATACATTGATACATCATTCCAATTAATATTATCCAAGCTATAATGCAATGTTACATTTTCAATATTGCCTTCAAAACTATCAACGTATGCTACAAATGGTACATAAGGACTATCATCTAATGATACATCGTGCACATCGTCATGAATAATACTAATTCCTCCAACAGATAATACAAACAAACCAAGCTCTCTATCACTAGATATTATATTACCGCTAGGTAAATAAGGATACACACCCCAATTACTAACATAAAGACCTTCAGTATCACTAAAATCATAGTAAGCAATTTCTTCTAATTGATAAGGGTTTGAAATATCTATAATCCTAGTTCCATCTGCATAATAAGATACATAAAGCTGATTTGTACCGGGTTTAATATATATATTATGAGATGTATGCTCTTCGCCGTTTTCTGTTTGATATTCATCAATAAGATTTATATTATTATAATCAGAAATATCCCAAGCTTTTATATGCCCACCTAGATTTTCATCTCCAGTAAATAGATAATTCTCATCTTCAGATATTGCAACATCATGAGTACTAATACCATCTGTACCAGTAAAATGAGATAAGATAGTAATTGGATTTGCTTTATCACTAACATCAATTATTCTAAAATAGCCGACATAAATTGATGCACAATACAATTTATTATTATATACCTCTATATCATGGCAATATCCTGCCTGAGAACTTGTTTCATTTTCTAAATTCCAAGTTCCAATTAAATTTGGATTAGCAGGATCCTCTAAATCATAAATCCATATATCATTATCATCTGCACCAACTACATATAAATAGCCATCAGAATCTATATAAATATTATGTGAACTTACAATATCAAAGACTGTATTTACTAAAACAGGTTCATCCAGATTATCAACACTTACTATTTTAACACCATCTTCTGCTTCTGTACCTATATATACATGCCTATCCCAGTATTTAAGATCTCTCCATGTGCTACTTGAACCTTCTATAATTTCAATTTGAAAAGGATTATAAGGATCTGTTATATCTACGATTGCTGCTCCACTTTGTAATCCAATTACAGCAAATTCTCTTTCATCTTGATAAAACCCTGTTATATCATTACAAGTTTGATTAAAAGATATATTAGACAGTAACTGCATATTGTATCCTTCACTAAAACAATATGAAATAAAAATAGTTATAAATAATGATTTCTTCATTTTTCTATGTGTAATTTATAAAAGAATCTATCCTATTTTTATGTGAAAATCTGTAACAAATTTAAATAAATGTGATATTAATCAAAAAAATATCAATTATTAATACTTATAATACATGTGTAAGAATAGAATACTTGTTTTATATCTTACCAATAAAGTCTCAAATTGGCCTTGATGACAAAGAATAAACCCCTGATATTTTATCGGGGGTTTGTTTTTTTTAATACTTTTAAAAAAATACCATACTAATAAAAGCTAAATATCATTAATTTATTATAATATTTTTTAAACTTTATTGGAGATATAATGCATAGAAAAAAAATATCCTTAATTGGTGGTGGTCAAATTGGCGGTAACTTAGCCTTATTATCTGCTCAAAAAGAACTTGGTGATATCGTTATTTATGATATTCCAAATGCTGAAGGTATGATTAAAGGCAAAGCTCTTGATATTTCACAATTGACACCTATGGATGGTTATGATGCTAATATTACTGGAAGTTCTAATCCAGAAGATATTAAAGATTCTGATGTTGTTATTATTACTGCTGGAATTCCTAGAAAACCTGGAATGAACAGAGAAGATTTATTAAATATAAATATTAAAATTATTACAGCTGTTGCAGATAATGTAAAAAAATATGCTCCAAATGCATTTGTAATTGTTTTATCAAATCCACTCGATGCTATTGTCTATTCATTTTATAAAGTATCAGGGTTCTCAAAAAATAAAGTTATTGGAATGGCTGGTGTTTTAGATAGTACAAGATTTAAAACATTTTTAGCGATGGAAACTGGCTATTCTACTCAAGATGTTAATTGTATGGTTTTGGGTGGACATGGTGATACTATGGTTCCTATTACTAGACTTGCAACAATTGGTGGCATCCCTGCTGAAGAAGTTATATCAAAAGAGAAACTAGATACTATTGTTGAAAGAACAAGATTCGGTGGTGGTGAACTTGTTAACTTGTTTGGTAATGGTTCAGCTTACTATGCACCTGCTGCATCAGCTATTGAAATGGCAGAATCATACCTTAAAGATAAAAAACGTATCCTACCATGCGCAGCATTATGCGAAGGAGAATTTGGTGTGGATGGATATTTTATCGGCGTACCAACTGTCATTGGTTCAAATGGTATTGAAAAAATATTAGAATTCAAATTACTTGATAGTGAAAAAGAGCAATTAGAAAATACATTAAAAGCTGTAAAAGAAACTGTTAAAGAAACAGGTTTATAAGGAGAAATTATGAGTTTTTTAGATCAAGTAAATGAATTTTTTGGAATATTCGTTGAATTCTTAGCACCAATATTATTTTATTCTATTAAAGGATTTCCTTTAATTGTACTTGTACTTTTAGCTGGTGGTCTTGTATTTACATTTTATTTTAAATTTATAAATATCAGGGGTTTTAGCCACTCAATTGATATAATTAAGGGTAAATATGATAATCATAATGATACTGGCCAAATAAGTCATTTTCAAGCGCTAACCTCTGCCTTATCGGCAACTATAGGTCTTGGAAACATAGCAGGAGTTGCTGTTGCAGTATCGCTTGGTGGACCAGGAGCAGTATTTTGGATGGTGTTTATTGCATTTTTTAGTATGTCTGCAAAATTTGTTTCTTGTACATTAGGTCAGTTATACAGGCAAGTAAATGATGATGGCTCAGTTAGTGGTGGCCCTATGTACTATCTTGATAAAGGGCTTAAAGAAAAAGGATTTGGAACATTAGGTAAAATACTTGGTGGAATGTACGCTATCTTTATTATAGGAGGAGCATTTGGTGGTGGTAATATGTTTCAAGCAAATCAATCTTATGAGCTTTTTGGGAAATTAATAGGATTGCCAGATTATTTATATGGAATAATATTAGCCATTTTAGTTGGAATGGTAATTGTTGGTGGTATTCAAAGAATTGGTCAAACAACAGAAAAAATTGTTCCTTTTATGGTTGTTTTATATGTTGGTGCATCTTTATTTGTTATTGTAACAAACATTGATAAAGTACCAGGAGTTTTATCATCTATAATTAATCAAGCATTTTCTCCTAATGCAGCATACGGAGGATTTATTGGTGCTCTTGTAACTGGTATTAAGCGTGCTGTTTTTAGTAATGAAGGTGGTGTTGGTTCTGCTTCTATCGCCCACTCTGCAGCTAAAACTGATGAACCTGTTAGAGAGGGTATTGTTGCAATGATAGGTCCATTTATTGATACTATAGTAGTATGTTTCATGACAGCTTCAGTTATATTAATTACTGCAGATATAAATCCTCTTTATCAAGCAGGAGGTGGAATTAATGGAGCTGAACTTACTTCTGCTGCATTTGGTAGTGTTATATCATGGTTTCCTTATATACTTTCTATTGTTGTATTTCTATTTTCATTTAGTACAATGATATCATGGTACTATTATGGTGATAAAGGATGGAAATATTTATTTGGAGAATCAACTATTAAAGTATATCAAGGAATGTATCTTGGTTGTGTTGTATTAGGATCTGTAGCATCTCTTGGTAATGTAATTGACTTCTCTGATATGATGATATTGTCATGTGGTTTTCCTAATATTATAGGATGCATGTTTTTATTACCAATTTTAAAAACTCACCTCGAAGATTACTGGGTACGATATAAAGCTGGTCAATTTAAAACATACAAATAATTGAATAACCAATCTGAATTTTTAACTTTTGCTATTAAGATAGCTAAGGAAGCAGGAAAAATTCAAATGGAATATTTTGAACATATTTCATCAATAGAGAAAAAAACGACCAATATTGATTTAGTAACAGAAGCTGATAAAAAATCTGAAGATTATTTAATAAATCAAATAACAAATAAATATCCAAATCATTCTATTTTATCTGAAGAGACAGGTAATATTGATAACAATAGTGACTATCTTTGGATTATTGATCCACTAGATGGAACAACAAATTTTGTACATAATCTTCCTATTTTTGCTGTCTCTATTGGATTAGTAAAGAAAAACAAAGAATGTATCTGCGGAGTTGTTTATAATCCTGCAGCTGATAAATGCTTCTACTCTGAAAGAAATAAAGGATCATATCTAAATTCAAGAAAGCTTAAAGTTACTTCAAGTAATACTTTAAGTAAATCTCTTTTAGCTACAGGATTTCCATATTTACATGATGATAAATATGATCTATCATTTAAAATATTTAAACAATTTTATGATAAAACCAGAGGCATACGAAGACTTGGATCAGCCTCATTAGATCTTTGTTTTGTTGCTATGGGAAGATTTGATGGATATTATGAATTTGGTTTAAAAGCCTGGGATATATGTGCGGGAAGCCTTATTGCACATGAAGCTGGTGCTACGCTTTCAGATTGGGATAATTCACTACTACCTCATGATGGTTCAAGGATTTTAGCTACTAATAAAAAGATACATAATGAAATGGTTGCTATTTTAAGCAATAAAAATTATGATATATTTTTTAAATAGAGTTTTTTAGCTTTTCTACATTAGTAGCTATAAGATTCTCAAAACTTTTATTTTCATTAAATAATCTTATTTGTTCACCATAGTATGAATGACGTTGTTTAATTCTAGATAGAATTCTATCCATTGAATCTGATATATTCAACCTATTAATCTCTGGTTCAAGTGCAATAATTGTATTTTTAATTACTGTCGTAATATCTTCTTGTTTTCCTTCTGAATCTAATATAAGCTTAGCATCAATACCATATCTAGTTGCTCTCCATTTATTTTCATGAATTATCCAACTATCCAGGTAAGGTAATTGAGTACCATTTTCATAATGATTACATAAACCCACAACCAAAGCTTGAATTAGTGCAGCTAAATCTTGAATAACTTCTAAATCTGGGATACTATCACATACTCTTACCTCAACTGTTCCATATCCAGGATGAGGTCTAACATCCCACCATATCTCTCTAATAGATTCTATTGAATCTGCTTGTATTAAAGTTCTCATTAATTTTTGAAACTCACTATAATTAGTTAAATCAGGTGGGATTCCCGTATTAGGTAAACTTTGAAAGATTTTTGTTCTTGTTGATGCTAAGCCTGTTTCTTCTCCCTCAAAATAAGGTGAATTTGCAGATAATGCAATTAAATAAGGTATATATCTTCTCATTCCATTTACTACAGCAATAGCCATCTCACCTGTATTTACTCCGACATGAACATGTATCCCTGTAATAAGTAATCTTCTTAACGGCCATTGCATTCTATCTAAAAAATCTAAATATCTCTTGTTTTCTGTTACTGACTGTTCAGAAACTCTTGAAAAAGGATGTATAGGCATAGATAGCAATTGAATATTATTATCTTCTGAATATTTAATTGTTTCATTAATCTTTGGAGCTATATCAGATATTAATTCTTTCGGATGATTGCATACATCAGTCGTAATCTCAACAATACATTGCAATAATTCTTCCTTGAAAAAATTATTATCTTGAAATTTTTTTAAAATTTTAGGCGCACCGTTAATTAAACCCAAACTGTCCTTATCAATAGTAAACAGCTCTAACTCTAGACCAACAGTTGGTTTTGGAGAACCATTAAATATAGTCTTATTTATCAATTTACTTTTTCCATTATTTTAGAGAAGCTAGTATTATAGGCTTTAGATAGTTGTTTTTTAGAGACATCTATAGAGTCATTAACTACAAATCTACCGTTATTTATAACTTTACCTATTGTTTGAGTCCTAACATCATATTCCTTAGATAAATGCACTAAATCATATAGTTTTGTTTCATTTATAGATACAATAATTAAACTTGAACATTCACCAAAAAGCAATTCATCAATTCTCATCTTATGTTCAAGGTTAATTTCTGCACCCAGTTTATCTTTAGAGGATAGTATACATTCAGATAATGCTATTGAAATGCCACCATCAGATACATCATGAGCAGAATTAATAATCTTTTGATTAATTAAATCTAAGCATAAATTTTGAACATTAACCTCATCAACTGTATTAAAATTAGATAATGGTCCTTCAACTTTATTATAAAACTGCTGTAAATATGTAGAACCACCTAATGAAGGATTGATATTACCAATAGCAAGTATTAAATCACCTTCATTTTTAAAACTCATAGTCATATAATTTGAGATATCTTCAATAAAACCAACCATCCCAATAACAGGAGTTGGATATACAGCTGAATGCACAGTCTCATTATAAAAACTAACATTTCCACCTGTAACTGGAGTATTTAAAATTCTGCACATATCTCCTATTCCTAAAACTGCCTCTCTAAATTGCCAGTAGATTTCAGGATCTTTTGGGTTCCCAAAATTTAGACAATTTGTTATTGCAAGCGGCTTAGCTCCAGTACAAACAACATTTCTAGCAGCCTCAGCTACAACCATCATTGCTCCTTGCCTTGGATTTAAATAAACATGCTTCCCATTACAATCTGTCGATACTGACAAACCTTTTTTAGTATTCTTAATTCGTATTACTGCTGAATCAGAACCAGGACCTAACACTGTGTTTGTCCTCACAGTAGAATCATATTGATCATATACATAAGATTTTGAAGTTATATTTGGATTTGATAGTAAGCTTAATAAACTTTTATTTAAATCTTTTAATATATCATATTTTTCAACATTATATGTATTGATTTCATTTAAATAGGAAGGAACTTCATAAGGCATATCATATTGGGGAGCATCTCCCCCAAGAACTAAACTTTCAGTTGGTATATTTGCTACAAGTTCATCTTGATGAAAAACTTCTAAATTTCCTGTATCTGTCACAATACCAACTTCAGTGCAATCTAATTCCCATTTTTTGAAAATATTTTTCAGCTCATTCTCTGTTCCTTTTTTTATAACAACAAGCATTCTTTCCTGAGATTCAGATAACATTATTTCATATGCATTCATATGTCTCTCTCTTAGGGGTACTAAATCCAAATTTATTTTTATACCTGTTTTTCCTTTAGCTGACATTTCAGAGCAGGAGCATGTAATACCAGCAGCACCCATATCTTGCATACCAACAAGCCAATCTTTACCAGCAAGTTCTAGAGATGCTTCAAGCAATAATTTCTCAGTAAAAGGATCTCCGACTTGAACATTAGATTTTTTTGATTCAGTTTCTTCAGTTAATTCTTCAGATGCAAAAGTAGCACCATGTATTCCATCTCTACCTGTTGATGAACCAACAATAAATACTGGATTACCTATTCCTTCAGCAATAGCACTTATTAAATTTTTAGAATCCATTATTCCAACTGTCATTGCATTCACCAAAGGGTTACCAAAGTAACTATCTTCAATAACGACCTCTCCTCCAACTGTCGGTACGCCTAAACAATTTCCATAATCTGCAATACCTTCAACAACATGTTCTAACAAAAATCTATTTCTAGGAATATCCAGACTTCCAAATCTAAGTGAATTCAATGATGCAATTGGACGAGCACCCATAGTAAAAACATCTCTCATTATTCCTCCAACACCCGTAGCTGCTCCTTCATATGGTTCAACAGCTGAGGGATGGTTATGAGATTCAATTTTAAAAGATGTTGCTAAACCATCTCCTAAATCAACTAAACCTGCATTTTCTTCTCCTGCATCAACCAATAATTTTTCACCAGTTCTTGGTAATGTTTTTAGCATTTTTATTGAACTTTTATAAGAACAGTGTTCACTCCACATAACTGAATAAATACCAAGTTCAACAAATGATGGTTCTCTATTTAAAGTATTCTTTATTTTATCATATTCATCAATAGATAAACCATGTTCTTCTGCTATCTTTAAATCGACTTCTGGATACTTAAACTTTTCTTTTATCATTTTATACCTTTTCTAATTGAGCTGTAAAATGTCTCAAGTATTTAGATTGTTTGATTATTTTTAATCCACTGAGATTTTTTCTGTTTTTATAAACTTCTATAATAACTTCTATAACATAATCTACATGACTTTGCGTATATGTTCTTCTAGGCATAGCTAATCTAACAAGCTCATTATCTGAATAAAAGTTCTTGCCTTCTGCATCAACTCCACCAAACATTAAACTTCCAATCTCTGAACATCTTATACCGCCTTGAAGATATAATTCACATGCTAAAGCCTGACCAGGAAACTGTTCTTTAGGTATGTGATTTAAAAATAATGATGCATCAATATAAATAGCATGACCACCTGTTGGTTTTAAAATTGGAACATTTTGTTCCAAAAGTTTATTTCCTAAATATTCAATAGATTTAATTCTATAATTTAAATAATCAGTATCCATAGCTTCATTTAAACCTATTCCAATTGCTTCTAAATCTCTACCTGCCAAACCACCATAAGTTGGAAAACCTTCTGTTAAAATTAATAAATTTTTGTTCTTTTCTGCGACAAATTCATTGTTAGTACATAAAAAGCCACCTATATTTACGATAGCATCTTTCTTGGCACTCATTGTACAACCATCTGCATATGAGAAGATTTTATTTACTATTTTTTTTATTGACCAATTTTTATACTTATTTTCTCTTTTCTTTATAAAGTATGCATTTTCAGCAAATCTACAAGCATCTATATATAATGGAATATTATACTCTTTAGCTAATTTACTAACCTCCATAATATTTTGCATTGATACAGGTTGCCCACCACCACTATTATTTGTAATTGTTAACATAATAAGTGGAACTTTGTTTAAATCAGTATTATCTAATAATTCCCTCAATTTCTTTGTTGACATATTGCCTTTAAAAGGAAAAATAGACTGCGTATTTTTATATTCATCAGATATTAAATCGATAGGTTTAGCACCTTGAAATAAAATATTTGCTCTTGTAGTATCAAAATGCGTATTATTAGGAACAATATCTCCTTCACTACATAATGTTGAAAACAAAATTCTCTCAGCTGCTCTGCCTTGATGTGTTGGGAGTATATATTTATATCCAAAAATATCTTGAATAGTATCTTTAAAAAATAAATAACTATTACTTCCGGCATAAGATTCATCACCTCTCATTATACCTGCCCATTGATTTGAGCTCATAGCACCTGTGCCTGAATCTGTTAAAAGATCTATTATAACATCATTCGATCTAACTTGGAATAAATTATAATATGATTTATCAAGAATTTTTTTTCTATCTTCAATAGAATTCATTTTAATTGGCTCTACTGACTTAATTCTAAATGGTTCAATAATTGTTTTCAAAGTTCTCCTTTTATGTAATCTAACTTATATGAATAAGTGGCTTCATCAATTAATTCAATATTAATAATATCATCTGGCATAACTGGCCCATTAACAGCAAACCACTGTCTTAAACCTTTTGTAAAATAGCCATTTGATGTTAAATGAGTTTTGATATTACCAACATTCGTTAACAATATAAAATCGATATTTATACCTGGGAAAAAAAATCTATATTTTTCAGGTATATAAATTCTATTATACATATTCATTGTATGAATATCTTCTTTTATTTTCAATTCAATATTACTAACATCTTCAGGATGTAAATCCCATAATTCTACTTGTTCTTCATTTATATTACCATGAATAGTTATTTCTAAATCCTGACCATTATTAAGATTTATCATTCCCGATATAACATCAGGTACTTTTATATAAAAATCATTTTTTATTTTTGATACTTTTACTCTAATTTTTTTCATTTAAAAAAGTGTTAACTCATTATTTAAACTATCTTCATGATCATTATTATCTGAATCAATTTCAGATATAATTTCTTTAAATCCAAAACCACTCATATGAGATTTATTATCAAGTCTCTTACCAATTGACTTATATCCTTTTATATCGATAAAATCATTTATATTTACTTCTTTAGAAATTTTTTCATTATTTTTTAATTTATAATTATAATAAATAAATAATTGGTTATAATTAGAAACCAGCTTGCATCTTGAACCTCGTGAGTCAGATATCAAGCTAAACTTTTTGTCAACCATTAATGTTTCTATTTTAAATCTTTTTATATAATATTGCTTACTTTTACCATTTTTGTATAAAAGAGAATATATTATATCAGGATTAAATTTTTCAATAATAAAAATTTCAGACATCTTAAATCTCTTACTTAAATCACACTCTACAACTTCATAGTTACCTTCTTTATAAAAAATAATAATCTTATCCTGTGAATTAAAACTACCTAAATATATGCCTCTATTTTCTAAATTAATTTTTCCTATATTTTCATCTACCCATAATTTCCTCCCACCTAGAGTAGATTCCCCTATAGCTTTTCTTGCAATTCTTCGAACAGTATATTTTGTTAATATATTACCTTTTGATGATTTGTTTTTTATTGCTAATTCTTTAAAATCATACTCAAAAATCTTATTTTTAGCTTTAGCCTTATTATTTAAATAAATATTTATAATTTCAGACTCACTATTTGGATTAGCTGTAAAATATAATATTTTGCTACCATCATTACCTTGAGTTACATTATAAAATCTATCTCTAATTAAAGAAGGAATTGAAAATCTCTTAACATAGGAATTTTTTGTTTTACCATCTTTATAAACTATATTATAAATCATATGACTATCATTTTTTTTCCAAATGGCAATATGATTAATATTTTTACCTATATATTTTTTATCATTAATTTTTGTAACCATATACCTACCATCATCTAAAAATACAATTATATCATCAACATTAGAACATTTATCAACAAAGACATCTTTTGTTAATTTGGTTCCAATAAAACCGTCCTTTTTATTCACAAATAATTTTTTATTTGCTATTGATACACTTTTAACTGAGATTGAATCAAATTCTGAAATTTCAGTTCTTCTTAATTTATCTTTTCCATATTTATTTAACAGATGTTCGTAATATCTTATAGTATATTCAACAATATGCTTAATATCATTATTCAATTCTGCTATTTCATCTTCTATATATTTAATATTGTTTTTTTGTTTTAACTTATCATACTTAGTTATTTTTTTTATTCTAATCTCTGTTAGTTTTGAAATATCTTCATTAGTTATTTCTCTTTCAAATTTATTTTCAAAGGGTTTTAATTTTTTAAAAATTGTATTCACAATTAAATCCCACGTATCACATTCTTCAATATCTCTATAAATTCTATTTTCAATGAATACTTTCTCAAGAGAAAGAATATGCCACTTTTCTTTTAGAACCTTTAATTTATAGTTAAGTTCAAGTTTTAAGAATTTCAATGAATTCTCTGTTGATATTTTTAACAATTCATTAACGGTAATAAATTCTGGTTTATTATTAACAATAACACAACAATTAGGAGAAACTGATATTTCACAATTTGTAAAAGAATACAAAGCATCTATTGTCATATCTGGAGATACTCCTTTTACTACGTTTATAATAATTTCAATTTCTTCTGCAGTATTATCTTCAATGTTTTTTACTTTTAATTTTCCAGAATTATTAGCTTTAACAATTGAGTCAATCAAATTAGTTGTTGTCGTATTATAAGGAATGCTTGAAATTCTCAATGTATGCTTATCAACAATATCAATATGAGCTCTAACTCTTACTTTTCCACCTCTTTTACCATTATTGTAATGAGTTACATCAATTAAACCACCAGTTTGAAAATCAGGAAAAATTTTAAATGGTTTTTCTTTCAATATTTGAATAGAAGATCTCAATAATTCATTGAAATTATGTGGTAAAATTTTTGTTGATAAACCAACAGCAATTCCTTCAGCACCTTGAGCAAGAAGCAAAGGGAATTTCATTGGGAGTGCAATAGGCTCATCTTTTCTTCCATCATACGAGGGATTAGTTTCTGTTATTGGCTTATTAAAAGCTACTTCAAGAGCAAATTCTGAAAGTCGTGCTTCAATATATCTAGGAGCTGCAGCTCTATCTCCTGTTCTAATGTCTCCCCAATTGCCCTGAGTATCAATTAACAAGTCTTTTTGTCCTAAATTTACTAATGCATCTCCTATTGCAGCATCACCATGAGGATGATATTGCATGGTATTACCAATAATATTAGCAACCTTATGATATCTTGAATCATGCATTTCCTTCATTGAATGTAATATTCTTCTTTGAACTGGTTTTAAACCATCTTCAATTTTTGGAACTGCCCTTTCTAATATAACATATGAAGCATATTCTAAAAACCAATCTTCATACATAGTTGAAATATTTCTATTATCTCTATTTTTATTTGACATTTATAAATTATCGACCATTAAATTTTCAATTATAAAATTTTGTCTATCTTGTGAATTCTTACCCATATAATAACTCAATACTTCTTGTATAGATGTATTTTCTCTAAAAATCACAGGTTCTAATTTTATATTGGAATTAATGAAATTCTTGAACTCACCTGGTGAAATTTCACCTAATCCTTTAAATCGTGTAATTTCTGGATTAGATGATAATGTATCTATAGCGCTGTTTTTCTCTTTCTCATCGTATGCATATATTGTTTTTTTCTTATCTCTTACTCTAAAAAGTGGTGTTTTCAAAATATAAACGTGACCATTTTTAACTATCTTAGGATAAAACTGCAAAAAAAATGTTAACAAGAGTAATCTAATATGCATTCCATCAACATCAGCATCAGTGGCAATAATTATTTGGTTATATCTTAAATTATCTAAACCGTTTTCAACATTTAGAGCATGTTGTAATAAATTAAACTCCTCATTTTCATAAACAATTTTTTTAGTTAAACCATAAGAATTAAGAGGCTTCCCTCTTAAACTGAAAACAGCTTGAGTTTTAACATCTCTAGATTTAGTAATAGACCCAGAAGCTGAATCGCCCTCAGTGATAAAAATTGATGTATTTAAACGAAGCTCATCATCAATATTGCTATCATTAAAATGAAATTTACAGTCTCTTAATTTCTTATTGTGTAAATTTGCAGTTTTAGCTCTTTGATTAGCAATTTTTTTAATACCTGATAATGCTTTTCTTTCCTTCTGAGATTGCAGGATTCTATTCAATAATTCATCTGAAACATCAGTATTTTTATGTAAATAATTATCTAAATGTTTTTTAATAAAATCATTAATAAAGATTCTAACTGTCAAACCTTCTTCATTTATATCAGTAGATCCTAATTTTGTTTTTGTTTGAGATTCAAAAATTGGATTTTGTATTCTTATACTTATCGAAGCTATTATAGATGCTCTTATATCGGATGCATCAAAATCTTTCTTATAATAATCTCTTACTGTTTTAACTATAGCTTCTCTAAATGCTGCTAAGTGTGTTCCCCCACTTGTTGTATTTTGACCATTAACAAAAGAATAATACTCTTCACCATATTGATAACCATGGCTTATAGCAGCTTCTATATCATTATCTTTTAAATGTATTATTGGATATGAAATCTTTTGATTTTCTGTATAATTAGCAAGTAAATCCTTTAGACCATTTTCGGAGTAAAACTTTCTTTTATTATAATAAATTGATAGGCCAGAATTTAAATACACATAATGTAATATTTGTGTTTCAACATAATCATTGATAAAATTAAATTTTTTAAAGATTTCTGAATCTGGAATAAATTCAACAATTGTTCCATTTTTTAAATCTAAATCATTAGATTCTTCTTTTTTAAATATTTCTCCACGATTATATACTAATTTTAAACTTTGATTATCTCTAATTGATTCTATTTGGAATTTTTCAGACAGTGCATTAACTGCTTTTATACCAATACCATTTAACCCTACTGATTTTTTAAACACTTGAGAATCATATTTTCCACCAGTATTTATTTTAGACACGCAATCTTCTAATTTAGATAAAGGTATCCCTCTTCCATAATCTCTAATTTTTATTGTATTTTCAATTAATTGAACTTTAATCTTTTTCCCAAATCCCATTATAAACTCATCAATTGAATTATCTATAATTTCTTTAATTAATATATATATACCATCATCAATTGAAGAACCATCACCTAGTTTGCCAATATACATACCAGGACGTAGTCTAATATGCTCTTTCCAATCTAAAGATTTAATTGTATCAGCAGTATAATTAGTTTTATTGCTCATATTTATTTAATAGTGTAATAATTAACATATCCATAATTAAAAATTTTATCTAAAAATTCACCTCTACTATAATTTCTACTTAACAAACAATCATTTTCATACAAACGCAATAGATGAAAATAGGTCAATAATTGTTCCATATGAAAATTCTTCAATTCAAATGCATGAACAAACAGATTTCTAGATTCACTTTCAGATAAAAATACATTTGATTCAAGTGAGCTAATTATAGTTTTTTCATCAAAATTATCAATATAAGTATCTTGCAAAATTGTTATTTCAATATTCTTTAATAATTCTAAATAGAAAGCTATTTTATTTAAAGTTGAATCACCATTTATGTTGT
>Ga0066850_10000847_pt1 | contig 16281 bp, 15 predicted proteins | sample ETNtaG_4_FD_67282 | JGI IMG/M metagenome (GOLD analysis project Ga0066850, IMG submission 67282) | Marine microbial and viral communities from oxygen minimum zone, Eastern Pacific Ocean - ETNP201406SV67 | ecosystem: Environmental > Aquatic > Marine > Oceanic | place: Pacific Ocean: Eastern... | reverse complement strand
ATCTTCAAAACAAATATCCAGTCCTAACGAATTTTTGCCATTTTTTTGATTCATAAATTATATAAAATAATTTATACATTAATTATCGATGTCTTTTAATACTTTTGGAAAAATATTTAGGTTTACCACATGGGGGGAGTCACATGGCCCTGCTATTGGCTGTATTGTGGATGGTTGTCCTCCAAATATAGCATTATCAGAAAAAGACATACAAAATGACATGAACCGTAGAAGACCAGGTAGTTCTAAATTTGTCTCTCAAAGAAAAGAGTCGGATAGAATTGAAATCTTATCAGGAGTATTCAATGGAAAAACTACAGGGACTCCAATCTCAATTTTAATTCGTAATGAAGATAAAAGATCTAGAGATTATGAATCAATTAAAAATAAATTTAGACCTGGACACGCTGATTTTACTTATTTCCAAAAATATGGAATCAGAGATTATCGGGGTGGTGGTCGACAATCGGCTAGAGAAACTGCTTCAAGAGTTGCGGCAGGTGCTATTGCGAAAACTGTTCTAAAAAATATTCTAGGAAAGAATTTTAATATTATTGGAGGAGTTATTCAGTTAGGTTTGATGGGTTGTGATAAAAATAACTGGAATGACAACGAAACAAAAAAGAATCCTTTTTTCTGTCCTGACAAAAAATCTGTTAAGCTATGGGAAAAATATCTCTTAACTGTAAGAAAATCTGGTTCATCATGTGGAGCTATTATTGAACTACGTGCAAGAGGTATTCCTGCTGGCCTTGGTGCACCAATTTATTCAAAATTAGATTCTGATATATCCGCAGCATTGATGAGCATCAATGCTGTTAAAGGAGTAAATATCGGAGCTGGCATGAACGCAGCATATTTTTCAGGAGAAGAAAATTCTGATGAAATGAAATCTAAATCTGGAAAAATAAAATTTAAAAGCAACAATGCTGGGGGTATACTTGGCGGTATATCTTCTGGACAAGAAATTATTGCATCTTTTGCTGTGAAGCCAACATCTTCAATAGTTAACAGTAGAGAAACAATTGATAAAAAAGGTAAAAACACAAAAATATCGGTAAGAGGCCGTCATGATCCTTGTGTTGGTATAAGAGCTGTACCTATAGGAGAGGCAATGCTATCTTGTGTATTGCTGGATCATTTTCTTATGAATAGAGCGCAGTGTGGTTAAGAAAGATTTTTGTTTTTTGCAATAACCACATTGGAATTTAAAATATTTTCAACTTTTTGAACAATACTATCACAATCTAATCCTGCAGCTTTGTACATATTATCTGGTGTGTCTTGGTCTAAAAATTTATCAGGCAAAATCATAGATCTAAACTTCAAGCCTCTGTCAAAAAAACCTCTGTCGGATAACAATTTTGTAACATGAGATCCAAATCCACCTATTGATCCCTCCTCTATAGTTATAACGGCCTCATGATTTGATGTTAATTCAATAATTAGTTTTTCATCCAAAGGTTTTGCAAATCTTGCATCAAAAATACTTATTGTAATTCCTTTTTTCTTAAGAATTTCCGAAGCCTTTTTGCATTCATACATCCTTGCCCCAAAATTTAAAATGGCAACATGTTTGCCATTCGAAACCATTTTTCCTTTTCCTATTTGAAGAACTTCCTTAATATCAGGCAGCTCAACACCGGTCCCATTTCCTCTTGGATATCTAAAAGCTGAAGGTCTATCGTTTATAGACACCGATGTATTAATCATTCTAACCAGTTCGGCTTCATCACTTGCCGCCATAACAACAAAATTAGGTAAGGTTGATAGATATGTTATGTCGAAAGATCCTGCATGGGTTGCACCATCCGCTCCTACTAATCCAGCTCTATCAATAGCAAATCTAACTGGTAAAGATTGTATAGCTACATCGTGAACAACCTGGTCATATGCTCTTTGTAAAAAGGTTGAATAGATTGCAGCAAAAGGTTTGTACCCTTCGGTTGCCAAACCTGCTGCAAAAGTTACGCCATGTTGTTCAGCAATTCCAACATCAAACATTCTTTCGGGGAATTTTTTCTCAAATAAATCCAATCCAGTGCCTGATGGCATAGCCCCAGTAATTGCTACAATTTTTGTATCATTTTCCGCATGTTTAATTAGTGTATTTGCAAAAACTTTTGTATAAGAAGGTGCTTTTGATTTACCTTTTGATTGTTTTCCTGTTAAAACATCAAATTTTGATACTCCATGATATTTATCACCTGATTCTTCGGCAGGCTTGTAACCTTTGCCTTTTTTTGTAATTGCATGAATTAAAATTGGTCCTTGATGATTTGAATTTTTTACATTTTCTAGAATAGTGACTAAGTTGTTTACATCGTGTCCATCGATCGGACCAACATAATAAAATCCCAGTTGATTAAAAAGCGTTCCGCCTGTTACTGCTCCCCTAAGTAAATCTTCCGCTTTACCTGCAGTTTTAGAAAATCTTCTAGAAAACGCTGAAAGTATTAACTTTATTGTTTCTCTTAAACTAAAATAAATTTTACCTGATAAAAGTCTTGCAAGATATTTACTCATTGCGCCAACAGGGGGAGCTATCGACATATCGTTGTCATTTAATATTACAATTAATTTAGATTTCATCGCACCAGCGTTATTCATTGCCTCATATGCCATACCTGCGCTCATGGCTCCGTCTCCGATTACGGCCACAACATTATTGTTATCGTTAGAAAGTTTTTTGGCTGTAGCCATTCCTAGAGTTGACGAAATTGAAGTTGAGCTATGGGCTGCTCCAAATGGATCATATTCGCTTTCTGCTCTCTTAGTAAAACCTGATAGACCTCCTCCTTTACGAAGAGTTCTTATCTTATCTTTTCTTCCAGTAATTATCTTATGTGGATAACATTGGTGTCCAACATCCCATACCAGTTTATCTTTTGGAGTATTAAAAACATAATGTAATGCCACGGTTAATTCTACCACGCCAAGTCCTGCGCCTAGATGACCTCCTGTTTCTGATACAACGTTAATTAGTTCAGACCTTAGTTCTGTAGCTACTTGCTCTAATTGATTTTTTTTAAGCTCTCTTAAATCTGAGGGGTAATTAATTTTATCTAGCAGTTTGTCTTTCATTAGTAACTTCTGTCCATTATAAAATTGACCGTTTGAATCAACTTGTTTGACCTTTTTCCATACTTTTTCAATTTACTTATTATCATTTTTTTTCTTCTAAAAGCAAATTCTAGAGTTTTATTATATCCTATTAAATCGATGATTGTAGATTTACCTTTTTTTTTATCTTTTTTAACTGGTTTTCCAACATCTTTTTTGTTTCCTCTTACATCTAAAAGATCGTCCACGATTTGAAACAAGAAACCTATCTCTTCGCCCACAAAACACATATCTCTTTTTACTTTGTTATCCGCGCCTGCAATTATGGCTGGAGCTAAACAACAAAATTCAAATAATTTTCCGGTCTTTTTCTTTTGTATACTTATAATTTTTGAGCTGCTTACTTTCCTTTTTTCATAGCTTAAATCTAAAAACTGCCCTCCTGCTATACCAACGTGACCAACACTTTCTGCCAATTTCTTTAAAATTAAAATTTTTTTATTTGGTTTTATTTTGTAATTTTTCTCTGCAATCATTTCAAAAGCAAGAGTTAGCAAAGAATTTCCAGAAAGAATGGCTGTTGGTTCTCCAAACTTCACATGTGTTGCGGGCTTCCCTCTTCTCAACTTGTCGTTATCCATGCAGGGTAAATCATCATGAATTAATGAATATGAATGTATACACTCAACCGAGCCACAAGTATTAATAATTTCTTTTTTCTTTAAACCAAATATTTCTGATGCGCTTAGAATAACTGTTGATCTTATTTTTTTTCCTCCAAACAAAACTCCATACTTCATTGGAGCTATAAGTTGAGAATTTTTTTGTTGATTAAAGTAATGCTTTAAAAACTTATCAAGAGTTCTGGCATTTTTATAAATAAGATCTAACATCTGATTTACTTTTTCTTCCCCCTAGATTGGATTCTATTAAGTTTTTCCTTAAGAAGTGAATTTACATGATGATTTAGGGACAAAAGCCTTTTGTAGTCATTCTCGCATGTTTCAAAATTGGTCTCATTACTTTCTAATTTTTGAAGAATTTCCATTATTTCCAATTTTGCCTCGTTTATTGATTTACTTTTAATATCAGGTGGAATATTTTTTGTTTTCATTAAAAAATATAATAATCTTAATATGAAAAATATCTATCCAAATATATATAGAAATTCACTAAAAAATTTAAATAAAGCAAAAAATTTTTTAAAAAGAAACGAAATTATTGCCGTTCCTACTGAAACGGTTTATGGACTAGCCGGTAATGCATATTCTAGTCGGGCAATCAAAAAAATATACCGTTTAAAGAAAAGGCCAAAAAAAAATCCTTTAATTATTCATTATGAAAGTATTGAGAATTTGAAAAAAGATGTAATTGTAAATATTGAATTTTTTAAACTTTATAAAAAATTTTGTCCAGGACCCATAACTTTTATATTAAAAAAAAGAAAAGATTCTAAAATATGTTCTTTGGCAAATGCTAATTTAAATACGGTAGCCGTAAGATTTCCGAGTCATAAGATAACAAAAAATCTGCTTAAAAAATTAGATTTTCCTTTAGCTATGCCGAGTGCAAATATGTCGGCTGGTCTTAGTCCAATAAGTGCTTTGGATGTGATTGATGAATTTGGCAAAAGAGTTAGATTTATAATAGATGGGGGAAAATCAAAAATTGGCTTGGAATCTACGGTTGTTAACTTGGTTGATGGAGTAAAAATAAATAGACCTGGCGCAATAAGTAAAAAAGATCTTTATAAAGTTTTTGGTAAAAAAATATCTTTAGTAAAAAAAATTAATAAAATTAACTCTCCCGGTATGTTAAGAAAACATTATTCTCCTGGAATACCAATTGTTCTTAATTGTAAAATAGTAGACAGTAAAGATGCATTTATAGTTTTCGGAAAAAAATATAAGAAGGGTAAAAATATTTTTAACTTAAGTTATAAGGGAGATCTAAAGGAAGCTGGAAAAAATTTATATAAAACAATGAGAAAAATAAAAAATTTAAATTTTAAAAATATAAGAGTTGTAAAAATTCCTAATAGAGATATAGGAATTGCAATAAATGATAGGTTGAGAAAAGCAGCAAATTAAATGATTATTCAAGTAAAAAACTTAACAAAAAAATTTAAAAATACTTTTGCGGTTAATAAAATCAATTTTAATATCGAGGCCAATAAGACCATTGGTTTATTAGGTCCAAATGGTTGCGGTAAAACCACCTCAATTGGAATGATGCTTGGCCTGATTAAACCTTCGGGTGGCGAAGTAATTATTCAAAACAAAAATATAGATACCATGGATAGAAACCGTCTGTTGAGTAAGATGAATTTTGCATCTCCCTATGTTGAATTACCAAAAAAATTAACTGTAAAACAAAATTTGGAAATATATGGAAGGTTATATGGGGTAGACAATTTAAGCTCTAGAATTGATGATCTTGGAGAAGATTTAAATTTAAAAAATTTTTTTAATAAAAAAACTGGTGAATTATCTTCAGGCCAAAAAAATAGGGTATCCCTTGCAAAGTCTCTAATTAATAAACCTGAAGTTCTTTTTTTAGATGAACCAACTGCCAGCTTAGATCCTGATATAGGTGACTACGTGAGAGGTTATATCCAATCCTATAAATCAAAAAATAAAATAACAATCTTATTGGCATCGCATAATATGGCCGAAGTAGAAAGACTTTGTGACAGTGTAATAATGATGAAAAATGGAAAAATTATCGACCAAGGAACTTGTAAAGAAATCATTGATAGACACGGAAGAAATAATCTGGAAGAAACATTTTTAAAAATAGCAAGGAGTAAAGATGAGGTGGCATAAAATTTATGCATTAAGTCTTAGACATATTTATTTAATATTAGGTTCCTTGCCAAGAATAATAGATCTTATTTATTGGCCAACGGTTCAAATTTTTTTATGGGGCTTTATATCCAAGTTCTTTACATTAAATTCCGAGTACTACAGTAATACTGTTGGAATTATTTTAACCGCTGCAATTCTTTATGATTTTTTGTTTAGAGCAAGTATAAGTTATAACATGATGTTTCTAGAAGAAATTTGGAGTAGAAATTTTACAAATCTTTTTATTGCTCCTATCAAAATAAGTGAAATCATAACTTCTCTAACTCTAACTGCTATTCTTAGAACTCTCATAGGATTAGTTCCGGCTGCAATTTTGGCAATACCTCTTTTTGGAGTTTCAATATTTAAACTTGGTGTGCCGTTGTTTTTTTTATTACTTGCTCTTTATATTTTTGGTGTCACTCTAGGATTGTTAGTAACAGCAGGATTATTAAGATATGGACCATCATTTGAAAATATTGCTTGGGCAAGTTTATTTTTTTTAGCCCCATTGGGATGTATATACTATCCTATAGAGATATTGCCCGAGTCTTTACAAATAATTGCAAAAGGTTTGCCTTTGGTTCATGTATTTGAAGAGATGAGAAGTATTTTACTAAACAACGTTGTAAATATATCTGAAATTTTTAAGTCACTTTTTATTTCGGCTATATATTTTGTTTTTGGAATCGCGATTTTTTATCTTGCTTACTTTGGTGCAAGAGTTAGAGGAACATTAATTAACATGGGTGAATGATAAATGGCAATATACGACTGCTTTATGTATTTCGATGAAGATATGCTTTTGGATATTAGGCTTAACGTTTTAAACGATTATGTTGATAAATTTATAATAGCTGAGGCAACCAGAACTCATTCGGGGAAAGAAAAAAAGCTTAATTTTGATATTAAAAAATTTTCAAAATTTAAAGATAAAATAGAATATTTGGTTATTGATGACCTGCCTATTAATGTTGGTAAATTTAAAAAAGATTGGGCTGCAAGCCATATTAGAGATCAGTTTCAAAGAGATTCTCTATATAGGGGGTATAAGAATTGTAATGAAGATGATTTAATAATGATCTCAGATCTAGATGAAATTCCAGATCCAAAAAAAATAAAAGAATTTAATATAAAAAATAAATATGCCTGCTTTATACAAAAAAACTTTCATCAAAAAATGAATTTGTTAAATGTGACAGCTAAAGATTGGATTGGAACTAAAATTTGTCAAAAAAAATATTTGAAATCTCCTCAATGGTTAAGAAATATAAAAACTAAAAAACAATCTTTTTGGAAATTTTATAAACCTAAACAGCCACAAATTATATCAAGTGGAGGTTGGCATTTTAATGATCTAAAAAACCCCGAGGATCTTTCAAAAAAATTTAAAAGTGGAGCTCATCAAGAAGAAAATGTAGAGGAGTTCACGGATATAGAAAAAATTAATAGAAGAATGAAGGAAAACAAGGATTTGTTGGGTCGTGATTATAGATATGAAACTATAAAAATTGATGAAACTTATCCCGAATATATCTTAAACAATAGAGGTAAATACAAAGAGTGGATTTTATAAAACTATAAGTTTTACTTATTTTTATTTCTTCTTATATATTTCTTTTCAAAATTTTTTATAAATTTATAAAATTTAAAACCTCTCAAAAAATCTTTAAAATTTTCTTTTTTTTCATAGGCATCATCCTTAATACCTGCTCTATTTTTAAAATAAGTTCTATTTTTTTTATATTTGTTTATGATTTCATTTTCTGGTCTTCCAGAAGAAAAGTAGTATAGAGCCAAAGATTTTCGTGACATTTCTTTGGGACAGTCCAGGGGATCTGGGTGACCATGGTTGCTAAAATCAGTGGTTGAAAAAATAACCATGGTATTAAAGCTAGGAGAAATTTTTTTCACACATTTGGACATGCTTTTGTCCCAAAGCTCCAAGTGTCCTCCATAGGAATCTTTCCAATTTTTATTTAGATAAATTAATACATTTATTCTTCTATCTAAATCAAGAGTTGGGTGACGATTAAAATCTGTGTGTATTTTTAGTACGCCTCCTTTTTTAATTTCATGAAGACCTCCTCCGTTTAATTTTGGGTCGTGTACAAGTTTTTCTTTTATTGAAGTTAATTTTTGTAAAAAATCTAAAAACTGGTTAGAGCTTAAAAAATCAAAAAATAATTTTATTTTATCTGGAAAGCTAGAATAATCGCTATTACCAAATTTAACTTCATTTTTATTTTTCCACTCTTCTGAAGATGTCTTTTTAGACAAATCGGGAAAGGATTCTAAAACTTCATTCAAAAATTTTTCATCAAAAAAATCCTTAATAACAATATGTGGGTAAGGACTTGCTTTTGAATAGTTGTGTTTCTCCCCGTTAATCAAGCTGTCCAGGCTTCTAGATCTATCTGACAAAATCTTTATTTCGTTCATAATCTTCTATTTGGTGGGCCGTGAAAGATTCGAACTCTCAACCTCACCGTCCGAAGCGGTGCGCTCTATCCAGTTGAAGCTAACGGCCCATCCGAATATAATACTTTTAAATTATTAAATGAATAAAACAATAACATTTTTTGCTAAAGATCTCGACAAAAAAATGAGATTAGACAAATATTTAACAAAAAATCTAAAAACGTTTACAAGATCACAAATCAAAAAAATTATTCTCTCTAGAAATATAAAGCTTAACAATAAGTTTGTTGTGTCGGCTTCAGAAAAAATAAATCAAAATGATTTAATCGAAGTAAATATTCCTGAAACAAAAACTGATGATATTAAACCAAAAAAAATGAAGCTCGATGTTGTGTATGAAGACAAAGAAATAGTTGTTATAAACAAGCCCAGTGGCCTGGTTGTTCATCCCGGAGCTGGTAATAAAGATGGGACTTTAGTTAATGGTTTGCTATATCTTTACAAAAATAATTTATCAAATTTAAATGGAGAATTTAGACCGGGTATAGTTCACAGAATAGATAAAGATACCAGTGGATTAATAGTTATAGCAAAAAATAATCAAGTACATTCTCATTTATCTGAACAATTTAGTAGTCACAGTATAAAAAGAAAATATATAGCATTAATTTGGGGAGTCGTTAGGCCTCTTAGTGGAAAAATAACAACTCTAATATCAAGGAGTAAAAAAAATAGACAACTTATGTCTGTAAGTGAACGGTCAGGAAAAAAAGCAGTTACAAACTACAAAACTTTAAAAACCTTTGGTTCAAAAGAAATACCAAAAATTAGTTTGGTGGAATGTATTTTAGAAACTGGAAGAACTCATCAAATAAGAGTGCATTTGGCATTTAAAGGGAATCCATTGATTGGCGATAAAAAGTATGGAAAGAAAAAAACAAGATTTAGAAAGGTAAATCATAAATTTGAAAAAATACTTTCTGATTTCGATAGGCAGGCTCTGCATGCCAAAAGTTTAGGCCTGGTTCATCCAACAAAAAACTCATTTCTTAATTTTGACTCAAAATTACCTTATGATTTTAAAAAAATGCTAGACTTTCTTGAGAAATTTGGTAATTGAAGAATTTTAATTAATAAATATATATACACCAATGGGTACAAAAACTGAAATTTCAAATTTACCTTCTTTAACGAGTGAGGGTGGGCTTTCTCTATATCTTACTCAAATAAAAAAGTTTCCAATTTTAGATGCAGAGGAAGAATACATGCTCGCAAAAAATTGGAGAGAAAGAGGAAATTTAAAATCCGCCCACAAACTTGTAACTAGTCATTTACGTTTAGTTGCTAAAATAGCCATGGGATATCGTGGTTACGGCCTTCCGGTAAATGAATTAATATCCGAAGGAAACGTTGGATTAATGCAAGCTGTAAAAAAATTTGACCCTGAGAAAGGTTTCAGGCTTGCAACTTATGCAATGTGGTGGATCAAAGCATCAATCCAAGAATATGTTTTAAGATCTTGGAGTCTTGTCAAAATGGGGACTACAACGGCACAGAAAAAACTTTTCTTTAATTTAAAAAAAATAAAAAAACAAATTGCACCTCATGAAGAGGGTGATTTAAAAAAAGAACAAATAAAAGAAATATCAGAAAGACTTGGGGTTAAATCTGAAGAAGTGGTTAATATGAATCGTAGGATGATGGGTCGAGAAAAATCCCTTAACGAACCTATAAAGTCTGGCGAAAAAGGAGAATGGCAAGACTGGCTTGCTAGCGAAGATTTGGATCAAGAACTCTTTGTGGCACAGAAACAGGAGTTAGATGAAAAAAAATCTTTATTACACGAAGCTATTAAAATTCTAAATGATAGAGAAAGAAATATTATAGAGGAGAGAAAATTATCTAACGAACCTAAAACTTTAGAAGAGTTGAGTAAAAAATATAAAATAAGCAGAGAAAGAATTAGGCAGATTGAAACTCGTGCGTTTGAAAAACTTCAAAAAGCCATGTTGAATTCGTCAAAATCTAAGAATCTTCTCCCTAGAAATTAAGCAAACGGATTTTCTACTAAAATTGTATCTTCTCTTTCAGGGCTAGTGGAAATGCTTGAAATTTTTGCTCCTATAAAATCTTCTAGAGCATAAATATATTTCTTGGCTTTATCAGGAAGATTTTCTACATTTCTGATTCCTTTTGTTGATTTTTTCCATCCTGGAAAAGTTTCATATATTGGCTTAACTTTTAGTTGATTATCTAATCCAGCAGGTAAATAATCTATTTTTTTTTCGTTCAGTTCATAGGCAATACACATTTTAATTTCATCTAATTCGTCAAGAACATCTAACTTGGTAAGTGCAATTCCATTTACTCCTGAAATTTTTACGGTTTGTCTTACTAAAACACCGTCGAACCATCCACATCTTCTTTTTCTACTAGTAACAGTTCCAAATTCTTTTCCTCTAGTGCCTAATATATTTCCGATTTTATCTTTTAGTTCTGTTGGAAAAGGACCTGCTCCAACTCTAGTAGTGTAAGCTTTGGTAATACCTAAAACATAATTTATAGAATTTATTCCAGACCCTGTTCCAGTTGCGGCGGCAGAAGCTACGGTATTAGATGATGTAACAAATGGATATGTACCATGATCCACGTCTAACAAAATTCCTTGTGCACCTTCAAATAATATTTTTTTTCCTTGTGATTTGTATTCGTCTAGTTTTTTCCAAACTGGTTGAGAAAATTTTAATATTTCTGGTGCTATTTTTAGTAAATCTTTTTTTAATTCATCCTTCTTAAAAACTTTCTTTCCCAAACCTTTTCTTATAGCGTTATGATGTATAAGAGCGGCCTCTAACCTATGATCTAAATTACTCTCAGAAGTTAGATCCATTACTTTAATCGATCTTCTTCCGACCTTATCTTCATAAGCTGGTCCGATTCCTCTTCTTGTAGTTCCAATTTTAGCTTTGCCAGCAGCATCTTCTCTTATCTCGTCCATTTCTTTATGAAAAGGTAGAATGAGATTAGCAGATTCTGAAAGTATTAAGTTGTTGGTATTAACATCAATGCCTTTTGATTTTATCTCCTTGATTTCATCAAGTAATGCCCAAGGATCCACAACAACTCCATTTCCAATTACTGAAACTTTATTTTTTCTAACTATTCCAGATGGTAATAATCTGAGCTTATAAGTAACCCCATCTATGACTAAGGTGTGGCCTGCATTATGACCTCCTTGGAAACGAACAACAACATCTGCTTCGCTTGAAAGCCAATCAACAATCTTACCTTTCCCTTCGTCTCCCCACTGTGTACCTACTACTACAATATTTTTCATTATCTAAATTTTTTATCCAGTATTATTGAATTTAAATGATTAATTGGTCCATGTCCTTTTCCATAATTGGGATTAAATTTAATAGATTGATTAACATATTTAATTCCAAGCTCACAGGATTTCTTTAAGGGTTTTCCACATGATAAAAAAGTTGCGATTGCGCTTGATAGAGTGCAGCCTGTTCCGTGGGTATTTCTTGTTTTGATTTTTTTATTTTTAAAAATTTTTATTTCTTTTTTATTCAAAAGGATATCTTCCGTATGTTTTGTGTTTCTATGTCCACCTTTAATCAAAACATTCTTAACTCCTAATTTAAGCAAAATATTGGCAGCATGAATCATATCTTCTAGACTTTTGATTTTTATTTTTGTTAAAATCTCAGCCTCAGGGATATTGGGTGTAATCAGGTAAGCTTTTCTCATTAATTTGTCTTTTAAAGTTTTGATTGCTGATTGGTTAATTAATCTAGCCCCACCTTTAGCAACCATAACCGGGTCCAAAATAATCTTGGAAGTTTTAACTTTATTCAAGGCATTTGCGACGGACTTGATTACTTGTGATGAATGAAGCATTCCAATTTTTATTCCATTTGGCTTTATGTCTTTACATGTAAATATAATTTGCTTTCCTATATCTTTAGGATTGATGGGAATAACAGAATTTACTCCTGTTGTATTTTGAACTGTGACAGCCGTAACTGCTGTCATTGCATAACCACCCAGAGCAGTAACTGTCTTTATATCAGCCTGAATTCCTGCACCTCCAGAAGAGTCTGACCCTGCTATTATCAAAATTTTAGATTTGGGTTTCAATTTATTTTATTGATCTCTTGATTATTTTTATACATTTTAAAATTAAACTTCTATCATGTGACTCGGCCATAATCCTAATTTTTGGTTCAGTTCCAGATTTTCTAACTAAAATTCTTCCATCATAACCCATAAGTTTATTCGCTTTTTTAATTGCATTTTTACATTTATTTTTATTAATTATGTTCTTATCTTTCACAAAAACATTTTCCAAAATTTGAGGTAAAGGTTTAAAAACGTTTAGTAACTTGCTGGCTTTCTTTCCCTTTCTTAAAGAAAACAAAACCTCTAATGCAACCATCAATCCATCGCCTGTTGTTGCAAATTTACCCAAAATTATGTGGCCGGATTGTTCTCCTCCTAGATTAAAATTAAATCTTTTCATTTTTTCCTTAACGTATCTGTCTCCAACTTTAGATCTAAAAAATCTTATTTTTTCATTCTTTAAAAAATTTTCTAAACCATAATTAGACATCAAGGTTCCAATTACACCGCCTCTCAAAATTCTTTTCGACTTCCATCTGTTTGCAAGCATAGCAATAATCTGGTCACCATCTACAATTTTTCCTTTTTCATCACACATGATAATTCTATCGGCATCTCCGTCGAAGGCAATTCCAACATGCGCTTTAAATTTTTTAACTGCTGACTTAATTTTAGATGGATAAGTTGACCCACACTTTTCGTTAATATTCAAACCATTGGGTTTTACACCAATAGAAATAACTCTTGCTCCAAGTTCTTTTAATAGTTTTGGAGCAGCTTTATAACAAGCTCCATTAGCACAATCCAAAACTATTTTTGTGCCTCTTAAGTGAAAATTATTTGGAAAATTATTTTTTAATATTTTAATGTATCTATCGTTTCCATCTTCTAATCGCTTAACCCTGCCCAGTAGTTTAGGGTTTGTAAGTTGTTTCGTATTTTTGGCATCTATTAACTTTTCAATTTTCTTTTCTATTTGGTCTGACAACTTCATCCCGTCTGGGCCAAATAATTTAAGACCATTATCGTGGTAAGGATTATGAGATGCGGTAATCATAATACCCATATTTGCTTTCATTAGTTTTGTTAACATAGCAAGTCCATTGGTTGGTAAAGGGCCTAGTGTAAAAACATGCATGCCACCTGAAACTAAACCTGATACTAGAGCAGGCTCCAAGGTATATCCTGACAGCCTTGTGTCCTTAGCTATGATTGCAATCTGTTTAGATTTTTTTTGATTTTTAAAGTAAGTACCAGATGCTAAACCAAATTTAAAAAATTTTTCTCCAGTAATATTGCCCTGATTAACAGTTCCTCTAATACCATCTGTACCAAAATATTTATTTTTCATTAATTTAATAATATTTTTTCAAATACCAGAATTCCTTGCTTTACTTCATTAACGTTATGCACTCTAAAAATCTGTACACCTTGTGATAACAAAAAAAGAATTGAAGCTAAAGTTCCACCTGTTCTGTCCTTACTATCATGCTTTCCAGATATTTGATTAATAAATCTTTTTCTTGAAGTTCCAACCAAAATAGGAAAGCCAAGGCTATGAAACAAAGATATTTTTGAAATTAAAGTCAAATTATGTTTCAAAGTTTTACCAAAACCAATACCTGGATCTAAAATGATTTTCCTGTCTTTAAATTTTTGATTTACGCTTGTTTCAAAGAAATCATAAATATCCAATAAAACATTTTTATATTTAGGATTTTTTTGCATGGTGTTAGGTGTGCCTTGCATGTGATGTATAACCTTTGAAATCTTGTATCTTTTCAATTTTGACAATGATCTCTGATCATAATTGAATCCTGATACATCGTTTATTAGGTCCGCACCGGATTTAATACCTTTGATCATTAAATCAGATTTCCTTGTGTCTATTGATAAACAGGTTTTTTTATACTTTTTTTTAAAATTTTTTAAAACATGTTCAATTCTTTTCCATTCCATTCTTGGGTCTATTGTTTTGGAACCTGGTCTTGTTGACTCCCCTCCTACATCAATAATCTCAGCACCAGATTGGATCATATTTGACACGTGTTTGAATGACTTGCTCCTTTTATTAAATTTACCTCCATCCGAAAAACTATCTGGGGTTAAATTTAGAACTCCCATTATCGAGGGTTTAGAAAAATTGATATGCTTTAAAAAATTCTTTCTTTTTGAGATTATTTTTTTTATATCTTGTTTGATGATTTTTTTTATATTTTTGTTAAGTTTTTTTATATCTTTACAATGAATTAAATTGCTTTTTACCTTGCCTTTTTCTCTAATAAAAATTTCAATCTTGTCAAAAGCTATGTCTTTTTTACCATTTAGTGGAAAAGCCTTCTTGGATTGAATAAGATTTCTTGCGGCTCTTCCATGATAAAAATTACACGCCCTGGTGTAATACTTTCTCATGATTTCTTTATTATAGTGCTGGTTTCGGTTTTAAACCAATAGAATCTATGGCTGAAGAAACCTTGTCGTCAGCTGCTGCTTCTTCTTTTTTTGACAGCTTAGTGGGTTGAATATTTTTTAAAATCAAATCTCTGATTTCATCGCCTGTTAAAGTTTCATATACAAGCAATGCTTTTGCAAGTTTATGAAGATCATCAATTTTGTCTGTTAAAACTTGTTTTGCTCTATCATAACTGGTGTTAATTATTTTTTTAACCTCATAATCAACTTTTTTAGCTGTCTCTTCAGACACGTGTTGTTGTCTTGTTATTTGTCTACCAAGAAATACTTCGTCTTCATTTTCGCCGTATGCTATAGGCCCAAGGTCTTTGCTCATACCGTATCTGGTAACCATATTTTTTGCCATTTTGGTTGCCATAATAATATCAGACGACGCTCCAGAAGTTACCTTGTTATGACCAAAAATTAGTTCTTCTGCAATTCTGCCTCCCATTGCCACAGCAATGTCAGAATACATTTTTTCTCTTGTAACTGACAGCTGGTCTCTTTCGGGCAGTCTCATCACCATACCCAACGCTCTACCTCTTGGTATGATGGTGGCTTTGTGAATTGGATCAGATGCTTTTTCATTTAAGGCAACTATTGCATGACCTCCTTCATGATAAGCAGTTAATTTCTTCTCTTCTTCGGTCATTACCATTGATCTTCTTTCAGCACCCATCATTACTTTGTCTTTTGCTTCTTCAACATCAGACATGGTAACAACCCTTTTATTTTTTCTAGCAGCCAATAAAGCCGATTCGTTTACGAGATTAGCAAGATCCGCTCCAGAAAATCCCGGCGTTCCTCTTGCAATAGTTCTTAGTTTAACATCGGGTCCTGTACTAATTTTTCTAATATGAACTTTAAGAATTGCTTCTCTTCCAAGAATATCTGGATTCGGAACAACAACTTGTCTATCAAATCTTCCTGGTCTCAAAAGAGCTGGATCCAAAACGTCGGGTCTGTTTGTAGCCGCTATTAAAATAACACCTTCATTCGTATCAAAACCATCCATCTCAACTAAGAGCTGATTTAAAGTTTGTTCTCTCTCATCATTTCCTCCGCCCAAACCTGCTCCTCTGCTTCTTCCAACTGCATCTATTTCATCAACAAAAATTATACATGGAGCATGTTTCTTACCTTGTTCAAACATGTCTCTAACTCTTGAAGCTCCAACTCCTACAAACATTTCGACAAAGTCTGAACCTGAAATCGTAAAAAATGGAACATCGGCTTCTCCTGCAATTGCTTTTGCCAAAAGTGTTTTTCCCGTTCCTGGAGGTCCAATAAGTAATGCACCTTTTGGTATTTTTCCTCCTAATCTTCTAAATTTTTTTGGATCTTTTAAGAATTCAATAATCTCTTC
>Ga0066850_10000844_pt1 | contig 16323 bp, 15 predicted proteins | sample ETNtaG_4_FD_67282 | JGI IMG/M metagenome (GOLD analysis project Ga0066850, IMG submission 67282) | Marine microbial and viral communities from oxygen minimum zone, Eastern Pacific Ocean - ETNP201406SV67 | ecosystem: Environmental > Aquatic > Marine > Oceanic | place: Pacific Ocean: Eastern... | reverse complement strand
AATAATGGCAAGTATATGGGGCCTGCCCACCCTATAAGGGTGGGCAGGCCATCTGATAGAGATTTAAGCTGGTGACCCAATCACCAACGGTCTCCGTCAGCGTCACTCCGGGCCCCCGGAATGAGCAGGTCAACCGCCAACCCATGCAGGCGAGACGCGACTGAGTCGACCCATCGACCAAGGGGCGAATCGTGATCTCGGCTTGGGGGTCAATTCGTCCAAGGCCTCTGGGACCAGAATAATTTGGTCCCGATCAGGGGTACTTGGATGGTCGCCGCCCTATTTCTATGCTCGTTGATGGTGGAATTGCTGAATTGATATACGCCGAAATCATCGACCGCCTTGGTGCGGTCGATGAGGTATTGCATCGCTGCTACGAGGACGATGCGCTCCTGGTCGTTGTCGGTCCTGGGCCACCGGCCGTTGATATCCTCACTCCAGCCCAGTCGGATGAGATTCATGAAGGCATCAAGGGGGTCGTCGGAGACAGCGGTCGTCTCCTCGGAGGCCTCGATGAACGCCTCGTAGGGGTCGGCGCCTGCTCGCAGCATCGCGAGGGCCTCATCGAAAGGAAGGGGCGTTCCCTCCCCCTCCTCGGGTTCCTCCTCGATGCCACCGATGTCCACCTCAACTGAATCATCGGGTTCTGGCGTGACTGATGGCAATTGCTCGTCCTGGCTCTTGGGGCCTTCCAGAGTTGGGACGAAGGGGTCTTCGGCATCATCTTCTTCGGGTACTGGGTCCGGAGGAGGCGGTCGTGGAGCTGGGGATTCCTTGGGTGGCTGTGGGGGTTCGGGATCTGAGATCCTGTTCAGCCATGACTCTCTTCCTATCGGCAGGCTCGGGCTGGGATTGGCCCACCTTATCATCTCCTCTGTCATTGAGTCTGGAGCAGGGGGGAACTCTGTTTCGAACTCGGAGTAGGGGTCGTGGATTAATGCGACCTTGGGCTCTATTTTTTCGAGAACATCACGATTCAATCCCAGTTCAAGGAGTGCAGCAGTGATTTCATCCCATTCGTCCTTCGAATATGAGTGGTGATCCAAAGCGTGTTGAATGTGCAGGTAGTGTTCTCTCTGGAAGGTGTCCCTAGTGAGTCCAAAACCCTCGAGTATGGGGGTTGCTTGCTGAATTGCTAGCTTCCTCATAATGTTCCTGGGTCCTTTGAATCTGGTGAGCTTCTCGTTCCCTAACACCATCACCTCCCACATTACGAACACGAAAGCAGGATGCTCGTGCTTGGCCACGGCCTCCATCAGGTCGGTAACCTGCTTGTCGTTCCATGTCATGGAGCCCAGGTCTTTCTCGGCCATCAGACATGACTGCTTGAGGTACCAAGCAGACTTCAGGAAGACCTCCTCCTGCGTGTCCCAATGGGAGCCCCCGTCAAAGCGACTGGAGAAGCTCAGGTAGTTCAGCAGTGCTTCCATTACCAATCCAGTATGCTTGCCATTGCTGTGGATATTGTTGAAGAGGGAAGCCACTAGCCTCGCCAGGATATCTTCGTTGAATTTCCGCGTGTCATCGAATTCCAATGGATGCTGTCCATTGGGCTTGGGGCAGTAAAGGTCCATAATCCACTTGGCGAGCCAGAATCCACCCTCGAGGTAATCTCCGCCGGCCACCAAGTCCTTGATGGCCTTTGGCGCCAAGGTCGATAGGGCGGTTTCCAAGTCAGCCCTCTCCAGTATGGCGTCGAGAGTATTTTTCTCCTTGTCGCTCCCTTCTCCTTGGATGTCCGATATTAGGTCTGAGATCATGTCATGGTGACCGGTCACTTTGTCGCTCAGATGGACTCTGATGGCGTCTACCCTTCGACCCTGCTTGACGAAAATCTCAGCTGCTTCTCTGAACTCTCCGAGCTCCTCATGCTTTTTCGCGGCGGTTAAATGGTCGCCTTGGTCAATAGCTCGCCTCAGTTCAAGACGGGTCCTCTCCGAGCCCTCAGCGTTTCTTATGGCGAGCTCGAGATTTGTGTTAGGGGAGGGGAGAGTGTCCTGCTTGACCGCGGGCTTGCTCTTCGACAGAGCGTTCGCCACGGTGGGCTTCCATCTCTGGTCTCCCGAGTGCATCCAGCTGAGGACCTGCTTGTGGCCCTTTGAGGAAAGATGCTTCATTACGCAATACAGGAACTCGTCATCATCATCGAGGTCCAATAGGGCCATCTTGGCTGCCCGGAGGTAAGAGCCGGCCTTCTTGTGAACCCTGACAGCTTCGCTCGGGTTTCCTGATTTTTCATACTCCGCTGCCGCCCTCCTCAAATCCCTCTTCCTGCTCCTTTCATCTGTCCCCTTCCCGGCTAGTCCCTCGTAATACATCGCTCTGGCGTCGGCTTGCCCCTTCACGTCACCGAGGAAACTGCAGATTCTCGATTTTGTATCCATGAGGGAACCGGGAATCTGAGAATCCTGAATGCTTGCTATTGCTGAATCGATAGCTCCCTTGGCCATCCCCCACATGGCATCCCTAGTGGTTGATTCACTCAGTCCGGCTGCCTGCTCGAACAGAGCGCCTGCCTTCACGAATTCACCTTCTGAATCGTGGTGGAGGGCCGAGCACCTGAGTTCGTCGGCCCTCATACCGGCAGACCGGTAGGCGTCAGCGGCGAGCTCGAATCTGCCCCTGTCCTCGAATGTCTTTGCACTCTCGAGAAAATCCTCCACCGAAGCGTCTGGCTTGGTGAAGGCCGTCAGAATGTCGAGTTCCTGCATCGAAAAGAGTTCATCATTGGAAGCAAGGTGTGCAATCCCAGAGTGGATTTCGGTCTCGCTTGACTCATCGGGGTTACCAATGATCGCTAGCCTGTACCTAGCGCGAGTAATTCCGACGAAGAGGTGCCTGAGTTCTAGCGCTACGGCCTGATTATCTGTGACGGCGTTGCCGCGTTTGTAGTGGTAGAAGCGGTCCAGTAGGCCATTAGTGCCAGAAAACGGGTCCCAGAGAATCACATTCTCGTATTCCAGACCCTTGGAATTGGGAATCGATAGCACGTGGACGTTCTCTCTTCCGTCCTCATCGCCGAGTTCCTGCCTGAGCTCTGGAATCCGACCCTCTTCCCTCACGATGAGGGGGCAGAATGCGCTCGGCAAGCCCATGGATTTGAGTGTACCCAACGCCTGTTCCTCATCGACTTGGATCAGCGAAGGATGGCTCCCGGAGTTCTGAGCATGAGCCCTCTGGATATGCGTAATCTGATTTCCGATTACCCTCTCGTGCTCTGCGAGCACGTGGTTCGCGGCCCTCACTAGGTATGGTGTCGACCGGTAGTTTATGTCCATCCGGTGATGGTCGTCCATCCTGACCTTTAGAATCTCGAAGACAAGTCTCCTGAGCACCTCCCAGCGGAACATGCTGGGGTATACGGATTGGGAGGTATCGCCGCCGGCCTCGAACTTCCCCTGACCTGGTTCCAGAAGTCCAAGGAGGATCAGGAGTTGGAGGCTGGTCAGGTCTTGGACCTCATCAACGAAAATTGCATCGTACCCTATCTTCGGCAGGGATTGGATCGGCTCCGGCTCCAAGCTAGGCTCGAGGTCGCTACCGAGGTGCTCATTGATCTCCTCCTTCCTTTCCCTCAGAGTTTCTGCTTTGGAATGAGATTCCTTCTTCACTTCCTCCGACTTGCGCCTTAATTTCGCTGCCTTCTTCAGGTAATCGATTTGCTCCTTAGTGCCATGCATGAAGTGGCATTTGGGCCCATATCCGCATCCGTTTTCCGTACCGAAATTGGTACAAGGTGGTCTGTTTCCCTTAGCTTCGGTAATCTCGGCGCCTCCGGCCCTTCTTTCCAAGTCATTGACCTTGATTTCAAACTTCTCCGGCTTCCGCTGCAAATCGCTTATTGCCTGGTCGATCATGCTGATGCACTTTGACCAGTAGGCCTTCCTCTGACTCTTGCTACAGTGTTTGGCTGCCTGTTCGAAACTGACACTGGCTTCCCCGAAATAGCCTTTCGCCTCCTGGGAGAGTCCCATGCACCGGTAGTGGTCAACCTTCATGCCAGCGGACAAGTAGGCATCCGCGGCCAAGTCAAATTCTGCATTCCCCTCCGACTCATTGGCACGCTCGAGGTTGCCTAGGACCCTCTGCAGGCACCGGGCAAGGTCCTGGTCGGTCCAACCGCCCTTTTCCTTGCTGTAGTTGCCTCCGTGGGATTTCAATTTGCCTTCGAATCTCTTGAGGGCTGCGAACGTTGCAGAGCGGTCTCTGGGATCTAAGAGCACGTGATCGGGGGGGAGGGCTAGGTATTCACTTTCGGTAAGTTCCTCCAGCGCGTATCCTAGCATCACTCCTCGGTACTCCTCCCACAGCACCGCGATATCCGTCTTTCTCTCCCTTTCGTGCTTCTGCAGTATTCTGGAGAACACATTGTAGTCGATTTTTCGGTCGGGCTTGAACAGCTCCCTGCTGTCGATGCCGTGCAGCTCGAGCATCTTTCTGAACCAAGACTCGGTGTCGATGACCAGCTCGTCCAACCGTTCGTGATTGTCTTCGGGGAAGTGTGCTTTGAGCCTGGAACGAACCTCGCCCGCGAGGTTCGAGTTGTGAGTGAGGAACAGGACCGGTACGTCCCATCCCATGCTTTCCAGGTACCTGACGAACCGAAGCTCGAGTATGGTGGTTTTGCCGGTCCCCGCGACCCCCTCAATGATGAAAACCTGCTCATCCTCCTCCAGCAGTTCCTTCTGCGGACCCTTGAGGTTCAGATAGGGGTGCAGTTCGCCCGTTTCCAGTATATTATCCAAGTTGTCGAGGCCGCCTGGACCGAACCTAAGTCTGTAGATGGAAGCCCCGCTGAATGTCTCTCTGAGTCGCTTCGCAGTCCATGCTTCCAGATCATCTTTGGTGAAGAATAGCCTCTCATTGGACATCCACTTTTCAAATTCCTCTTCCCGTTCCCCTTCCTTCGGCTCCCTGAAATCATTCCTGGCATCATCTGGAAGCTCTGACCACATATTCTTGTCTAGAAGGGTGCCGGTCTCATTGTGTATGACGAAGTCAAGGGGGAACGAAGACAGGTGTTTCTCTGGGTCGTCCCACCCCATGTCATCGACTCTGCTGGCGTGGACCAGGTGGTCGACGGCGTTGCTGGCCTGCCTGGAGACGTTGTCATGGGTGGCGACATCCAGAATCTCCAGTTCGATGTCTCTGCCCTCTGGTATTGTGGCATACAGGACCCTGTCACCGTCATCCAGGTTGAATTCGTAGATGGGGACCTCGAAGCCCCTCAGGGACTTCGCATTTCCATACCCTGGCCTGCCGTCGGGGCTCTTCTGGATGCTATCAGCGACCCTAAATGCGCCCTCCAGGCATCTTTTCCTTTTCTCTCTGGTTGCCTTCCGCTTGAACCACCTTTTGAACTTGGGAGCGAATGCAACCCTGACCTCTCGCCTGCTCGGTCCCACCGCCACGTCCTCCAGTTGGGGCGTGATGCTATGAAACCGTCGTGGACAACCCGGGTAATAGGGCGCTCATATACTTAGAGAATGAATAAGATGTCGATGGCAAGGGGACATTGCGACGCGGGGTTTGGAGTATGATGGCTTGTCGTGGGTGCGGACACCCTGTTGGGGCAGTGCCGGACTTCGTTGGTCATCTCAACCTGCGTGCCACCTTGCAAAGTGGGGGGTGGTGCGATTTGTGCAAGATACTGGTCCCAACGATCACAGGGCAGGGTTCAGAGCTTATCGAGGGCGGCGAAATGGTCGGGAGCGTCAGGGAGTCCCTGGGGAATCCAAGCACCAACATTGGGCAGATTTGGAGCAGGATCAGGAAATTCCCGGGCCACGAGACTGATTGGATCAGGGTGGCTCGACCTCAGCCCGATTGGCAGTGGATCACCGAGGCCCCGCCGACGTGGGAACTGCGTGAGGAGGATCTCGAGCACGTCTCCAAGAAGGGGAGCGGGCAGACATCGGTGTCTCACATGAGGCACTTGCAACGCGGGGGCATCCTTCCCGATGGGAGCTACCTATCTTGGAGTGATGGGGCCTTCTACCTCGATGGTGTTTCCATAAAGGTGCCCTACCGGGGCCTATCCAAGATGCTGAGTCGCAAGCGGGGTCTCGAGGACATCAACTGGAGGCAGTTCCTATTCTCAATAAACCTCGCAATCATGCGTTTCAGGGATCACGAGCATGGGCCTCCCAGGGATAGTGAGGCAGTCGTGCACCCCGTTCACATGTTCCTCAACCGCAAAAGGAGCTCATTCATCGACATGATGTACAGGACTAGGGGCAGCAGGCCCATGTTCACAATGCCAGAGGAGTTCCAAGAGACAGAGTGGATGCGTAGGTGGGATATCTGGGGCGCCTCTCAACCGCGACACGCCCGTCCGCGGGGTCGCGATGAGGCGCTGGTCCCGGTCAGCCTTGTCGTTAGCAAGGGCAGGCTCCAGCTCCGCGTCCGCAGGAACTCCGGATGGAGGAAGATAGAGCTCGAGAGTCATCCCGAGGTGTGGGCGAGGGTCATCACGTGGGCCCTGTCGCCACCCGATCATGAGGACAGGAGGAGGCTTAGCTGCATCCAGCAGCACCTGTTCGCAGACAGCGATGCACCCTTGATCACACCAGACAATAGGCGTGGCATCGGATTCCTGAGGGGAATTCTGGAATCAAGCGACAGGGTGGAGACAGACATTGAAGGCAAGACATTCGGGATCACGGGGAGCTCGGGGCTCAGGTACTCGGTCGCCCCGGGGCGAGGCGGGCACGGAACAAGGTTCGTCGTAAGGCCCCTGGACGTTAACGGGGAGGGACCAGACATTGAGGGGATGGATCCGAGAGGGCGGCTCTACCACCCTGCCTGGCGTAACCTATGCATCGTCGAGACGCCAAAGCTTCGTCGTCTGGTAATCGGGGACGCGATAGCCAGCATCGTGCTAGCCCTGCTCGACGACCTCAATTCCCAGAAAAGCATAGACACCCTCCGAGCGCACATCTCGAGGAACCGGGGGCAGGCTGCCGACCCGGAGATCGAGCAGATGAACGAAGCCAGGTGGTTAGGGGAGAGGCTGAACAGGAACGGGGTCGAGGCCAGGGTGCGCAGGTGCACCGAGTCCTTCCCCCGACTGTGGGGGGTGCTGCTTAGGCTCCCCCTCGGGGAGAGGGCGACCTTCACTGCGATGAGGGGGGGGAGGCCCAACGTCTCCTTCGACGACTGCGAAGCCGAGTTCACAACCAGGAACATAGGGGAGAGGCGGGTCATGTACCAGATGCTGGGGGTGTCTGGCTGGGTGAGAGACAGGGAGGAGGAGCGAGTAAGGGGGGTTCAGCGAATCTACATCAGGACGGGCACCGGCGAGAGGTACCTAGGGGGGTCGGTTCAGGAAATCTGTGAGATGCTGGAACCTCAGCTCGTCGTAGACGGGAGGATCCGGCTGGTTGCAGCTCCCCTGTGGACCTACTTCGAGCGACAAAACCCCGGAACGTCTCACCTCCTCCCAGGAACGAACCAGCACATCGAATAGGCGCTAGAGCTCGAAGAGGTGGGCGCTCCTCTCCATGAAATGGTTCATCCCGTTGATGGGCAGCCTCTGGAAGAGGAGCCTGGCCGAGCTCCTGGGAAGCCCGAGCTCGGCCATAGCCTCTACCACCGCTTCGAAAGCAGCGCGGGGCGTCGGGTCGTTGCAGAACCTGCCGGTGTGCCACTCGTCGTCGGGTTGGAACGGTTCGCCCTCGTCGCGCAGAATCCTGACCTGCTCCTCGGTGATCCTGTTGACGGTGTCCATGTCGTACTGCTCCGCAAGGAAGCTTCGGTGGCGCTCCGCCTCGTGCCTGAGCTCCCTCGACCTCCGGTCCCTGGGCGGCTCCCTGCCCTCGGCCTCCTCCGACCTGCGGTGGCGGTTGAGAAGCCTGACGGCCGAGACGAGGTCGAGGTACCTCACCCCCCATTGCGCGGCGACCTGGGGTGCCGTGTTTGACTGGCCCTCGGAGTTTCGGATGTGCAACGCTGCAGCGGCGAACGTTCTTGCGCGATACTCCTTGGATTCGTCGGCCTGCATGCCGCTAGTGCCCCGTCTCTTCTTCCTGACGCCACCGAGTCGCTTGGCCTTGTTTACCTCTATCAGCAGGCTGGCTGCGTCCTCCGAAACGGAATTCACTCCGCACGCCTTGACAATCTCACTGATCGCTAGGTCGATGAACAGAGGATTTCTCCTTTTCGACCGCTCATTGGCCTTGCGCAGCCTCTCTGAGGCACTGTCGCCGGTCTTCGCAATCTGGCTCCCGAGGTCGTTGACGTTATCCGACGCCCGCAGCGGACTAGGGGCTCCGGTCTGCGGCACGAACCCGGGGTCAGCCTCGAGCCTATCGCGTTCGGCCCCACAGCCCGAACACTCGTAGTGCGAGGTCCCTTGCACCATGTGTCTAGAGCCGCACAAGGGGCAGGCTTCGTCGTTAATATCGGTCATCATTGTCATCACTTCTCCGGGTTTGCAACTAATGCGAAGCGTCTCCACAAGAGAGGGAGCACTAGCGGGCGGATTGCGGCCCTTCAAGATTGCCTATTCGGCTGCATCCATCCTCTCTTTTCCGACCCCTAGTAGGGGTGTCGGGTCTAGGTGTTCTCGTTGCGCCAGTCATGGAGATTCATGATCCCCGTGGCAATCTCGTCCAGCTCCATCTCCCTGTCACCGGTCTCGAGGGCGGCGGTCACGAGGTTCTCGAACTCCTTGTCGTACTCCGGGCCCACTATCGCCTCGATGATGTCTGGAACGTCCATCCCGACGCCATCCGACTTGGCCCGCTCAGCGAGCCGCTTGAGTCGTCCCAGGGCCTGTGAGATCCTATCCGTCATACGCTGCCTCCCACTCGTCGTAGGTCAAGATCGATTCGGAGGTCCACCCGGAGAGCGGGCCCTGGGGCTCGAGTGATTCCTCCGATTCGCTTGCCTTGCGGGTTCTCTTGAAGTGGTCGTGGCCCAATACGAGGGCCTCCTTTAGGATTCTAGAGTAGGCAGCGAGCGTGCTGAGGTCTGTGGAAGACCAATAGGCATCCCTCGGATGCGTGTGGACCCAGAGCCTGAAGGGAATCTTGGCCCCCATCGGAGGTTTGAGTTTGACTTTCCCGGCGGTGCCGATGTCCACCCAGGTCCTGAGTTCACTGTCGAACAGGACGCTGATCTCCCTGGACAGACCGTCGGCCACCGACCACAGTTGCCTCCACATTCCTCTGTTTGCCAGAGCTGCGATGGTCTCTAGCAGGATTGGCGAGTCGAGCGCCTCGGCCCGAATCGCCTCGTCGACGTCGGCGACCCTGTGCAGTACCGGGTTCACGTCGGTAGCGCTGATCGTCATGTTCACTCCTCCTCGTCTGACGGTTCCACTGAGCCCAAGGTTCCCAGAACCGTCGAGTCCGCCCTGGGAGCAGGGAGACTGGCACCCGCCTCCCCGGACATCCTCCTGAGAGAGCGCAAGATCCAGGTCTGGGCGACGACGGCCACGGCCATGTGGCCGGCTTCGATCTTGCCCTCGGAGATGGCGCCCGGTAGTTGGCAGGAGGCGGGCGCTTGGGTAGGTTGGGTTACTCGAGATATCGAATCCTGCGAGGCCTCGTCGGTCAGGAACAGGGACGAGTCGCCGGCGCAGGTGCATATCGCCCAGCTTCCGATCTTGTCAGAACTGATGACGTACGCCCTGGCGGCGGGAGTGTCCACGGCCACCACCGCCAAGTGGGAGTGCTCGATGTTGTCATCGCCACCCACGTCCCACGCGCAGGGGACGATCCTGAGGTGCTCGCCTTGGAAGTCGGCAAGCTCCTCGCAGACCGCATCGACCTTGGCCTTGCCAACGTCGCTGGGCCTGAAGTTCTGGTGGAGGACGTTCGCCTCCTCGACCTTGTCCGAGTCGTAGACTCGGATAGTGACTCGCACGTTGTTGGACTCGGCGAATCTACCCGCGGGCCTCGCCAACCCATGCAGCAGCCAGCTGCCTATGCCGCCGCAGCCTATGACAGAGACTGTGAAGTCACTGACTGTGTCCGCCTTGCCAGTCATCCGAACAAGCTCCCTAATCCCTCAAAATTTTGTAACTCGGGATTGGCATCATCATCCTCGTTCGCATCGGCGCGAGGTGAGTTGGCGTACTCGGGGTCCTTGAACATGGACAGATACTCGCCGGCGATTCTCTTGGCATCATCATCCTCGTTCGCATCCTGTATCTTCTTGAACACCCTAATGTAAGCGGATAACCTATGCACGCTAATGGTGCTTCTTCCTGCTAAGTAGGATAATCTCGAAGTTCTGAAGAGAGTTCTCCTAAGAGTGTACATGTTAGGGTCAAGTGCTGCGGTCATGTCGTCATGGAGACATAGCATGGCGGCATAGATATCGTCGCCGGGCCAGATTCTTGTCTTACCCTCGTCGATGCAAATGTGATCCCATGTCCCGTCCCTATCGTCGTAGGTATAAACATTGAACTCCATGTATTTGACGACCTTTAGGAAGCCCCTGAGAACCAGATTCGACACTGGGTACCCTTCGTTGGCCTCCTCTATCTCTTCTAGCCTACTTGCCAATAGCTCGGCCCTATTGGGGTTGTAACTGACACTGATCTTGTACTCGGCTCCTGACTCTCTGCCTCGGATCCCAATGTCGAAGCGGACGCAACCTTCTCCGTCGTAGTGTCTGGGAGTCTCTGAATTGATGAAGGCACCTATCTCATTGGCAGCCTTGGCTATCCACCCCATTGATCTGTTATGGGCCTCCATACCAGAGCAGGTGAAGTTCGAGTTGACCCATGGGGTGACCCAGTCTGCATCCTTGTTCTCTCCGACGTTGTATTCAGTCATGTTATCACTCACTTGTGAGTTAGCTTGTGCCGCGTTGTTCGTTGTCATGTGTATTCTCCAGTTGTGTTGTTGTGCGCCCCCTCGGAGAGTTCCCCGAGGGGGGCTTGCGTAAGTCCGGGCTTCTCGTGAAGCCGTTTGATGCCGTCTAGCCGCCGACCAAGTTGGGCACTATCGCTATTGTACCAATGGTTCCCCAGTCAGCCTGAGCGAGTTGCTCAAGCTGAATCATTTGGTTGTTAGCGAAGACCCATGAGCCGGCTGACTCGGAAACCCTGTCCAAGGTTTCCGCTTGAGTCATTTGGCTCACGGTATGTCCAGTATGGTCAAACATTTCGACGGTTGTCGTTTCATTCATTTCATTCATTTTCTTCATCCTCAATTCCTTACTTGCAAGTAAACTTACAAGGGCGGGAAATGACGCTACAACACCCGGCATATAATGGTTGGTGTTCTATAATTGCAAGTTAAGGACAGCCGCCGGATGATGGGGGTAGTGATCACTGGCACCCCCACCTGCGCTCAAGGAAGTCGTCGATGGCCTCCTCGAACTCGGATGGAGTCATCGCGGGGACTCCCGACATCAGGCACCCGATTTCATTCTCGACCTCGAGTGCATCCTCCCACGATGCTCCCATCTTGCTGGCCTTCGCGTACGCCTCGTACGCGATCAGGTAGACCGAGATCCCGTCCCAGTCCAGTTCGAGGGAGGTCTGGTCCTCGCACCAAGAGGTGATTAGGGCCTGCCTGAGCTCTGGGCGCAGAGTGTGCATGTCCCTCCTAAGGGCGGCGTTTAGGTCGTCACCGAGCGCCCTGACCACGGAGGCAACCTGGTCGGCGGGCCAAGTGGACTCTGGCTCCTCGGTCTCGATACAGATCGACTCCCACTCGCCGTCCCGAGGGTCGAGCCAGTAGACGTCGAACGACAGCAGTTTGCGGAACGGGTGCATGAGTCGGCGCATCGTCCCCACTTGAGCCAGATCGACCTCGTCCAACCTGCGTGTCAGCAGGCTTGCCATCTTGGGGCTGTATGCGACGCTCACCCGGTACATAATGCCCGACTGGGCGCCCCTCAGGAGAATCTCGAAAGAAGAGGTGTCACCCCTGCGGTGATAGGAGTGGGAGATCTCTATCCTCCCGCCGACGTCCTTCACCGCATCGAACAACCAATCCAGAGAGAGGTCGTGCTGCTCGATGCCGGACGTGAAGTTGGCCCGGAGCCAAGTGCGCACAGCTACCTCGGTGGTCTCGCCACCAGAGTCCGGAGCCGCAACAATCACGGGAACTCCCCCCTGGGGGGCCCCCAGTCGGGCCGGTTCCGGGAAAGCAAGCGCTGGAGCCGAACCCACCGTTGACTGACCGGGCGCCGACGCCTACGCCCGCGCCCTCGCACCTTACCTGGAACTAAGCTGGGAACGATTAACAACTTACCAATGGCGGTGAAGTCCGCCTCTGAGACCGCGTCTGAATCCATTATTTGGCATGAAGGTCTATCGGAGAAGACCCACACATTCCCCTCGTCCATCTTCTCCAGCACTTCCTCCTTGGTCATCCTGAACGGCTTCTCCCCGCCCCACGAGCCCGTCATACCGACGCGCGCGGTGGGCTGGATCTCGTGGCTCTCGTTCGTTGTCATGCGTATTCTCCAGTTGTGTCTTGTGCGCCCCCTCGGAGAGTTCCCCGAGGGGGGCTTGCGTATGTCCGGGCTCCCAGTGGAGCGGTCGAGTGCATTCAAGCACCGCCGATCAAGTCTGGTACTATCCGTACGGTACCAACAGTGCTCCAGTCGGCCTGCGCCAACTGCTCTTCCTGCACCAGCTGATTGCCAGCAAAGACCCACGTGCCGGCTGACTCGGAAACCCTGTCCAAGGTTTCCTTTTGAGTCAACATGGCGGTGGTGTGCCCACTGGCATCGGCGATCTCGACGGTTGTCGTAATCTGCGTGTCCATTCTCATCTTCCTCCTTTCGATATCAATAGTGGAGTGGATAGTATTTGAGTGCACGAATGCTGAAACGATTTTTTCATCATAGAGATTGCTTCCATCTTGGCTAATTGCATGTTAGAGAGGTCTCCCCCCGCCCGTTTGGCTTCGGGAGCCGAAGTTTTTTCTTAAACTCTCTCTTCTCTTCTCCTTACTAGCAAGTTAGTCCAGAACCCCTGGAATGAGTAGGTCCTCCGCCAATCCATGCAGGAGAGGCGCAGCTGGTACGGCACGGTGTACTGCCATCAGCTCCCTCCAGCTCATCACGCTGACCTCGGCATCGGCATCGGCCAGTCTGCGCTTGAGTTCGATTGCAGCGTAACGGCGCTCGGCCTCTCTATTGCGCCACCGCCGCCTTCCCTCTGCTTCCTCCTCCGCTTCTCTCTCGAGCCGTCGCTTCTCGGTGAGGAACTCCTCGTAGGTGTCCGACCCCTTGAGGAACGATATCTCCATCAGTAGGGTCACGGGTATGTCGGGGAAGCCGCTGTCTGCCCACATCACGAACGTGGCCGCTAGGTCGGTGACGGGAAGCGCGTCCTCGTGTCTGGCGAAGACGCAGGCCTCTCTGCTCCAGTCGTCGCATCCGCCAGTAGTGGTCTTCCTGCGCGCCATGACCATGAGGTGAGCGTCGGGCTTGTGAGACGAGTTCCGCTCTGGCTTGGTGATGCCGAGCATCCCGAGCCAGTCGATTCGCTTACGCAGCATGCTCTCGAGATACAGGACCACCTCCACCTGATCGTCGTAGTCCGCCACTATGCGACCAGGTTCGCTGGTGCTGCACGCACCGGACCTTGCAAGCGACGCGACGAGCATGGTCAGGCCCTTCCACTCCTCAGGCGGCATGATCGCCATCAGATCATCTGGCAATAGACTCTCCTCAATGGCCATCCAGATCCTCTTCCTTCTCTCCTCGTTGCTATTCACACTCATCTCGCTCGACTCCTGACACCAGCATTGCAAGTTCTTCGAACCTGTCTCCACACCACGTCCTACCCTCAGGACTTCTGTAGAACCTCACGCTTCCTCCGATTCCGACTGGTAGTTGAACATGGTCGACCATACCCTGACCAGAGCATGGTGGTAGGAGTCGTCTTCCTCGCACTCGTTCTTGAAGCTCGTGTAAAGTATGGACTCGATCTCCTTCGCGAGGACCGGTATGACCTCGTCCTTCCTGATTGTTATCCGGAACCTGTAATCGGCCCAGTCGATCTTCTGTATTTCGTGACCCGGCCAGAGTTCCTCGAGCGGGGTAGCCACCCTTGCCTTGACTTGGAAGTGTTCGTGCATCGAGTCGTGCTGGACTATGCTGAGGAAGCCCTTGGTCGTGAACGTCCACATCAGGCATTCCCCCTCTGCCAGCTCTCCCAGTAGTCTATGTTATCGATGCCGATACTCCGCCACCCGATGGACTTGGTTCCCTTGGTTCCCTCTGTCGCCATCTCAGCCTCTCGCAACCTCCTTCTGCATGCCTCGGGGTTGCCACAGACGTGACTGCGGTCGCTACCCCGGTGGTAGTTGCACGCCTTAGACCAGAGGCGCCGAGCCTCGTCGCTCTCGAAGGGGCACATTCAGGCCACCTCCATGCCGGGTTGACCGCCGTCCCTACTGGTGAGGGACACCGCCGGGGCCGATGGGCCGGTCTCGACGTTGTCGAAGAAGGCCGGCGAATCGGCGGGCTTCAACTGCAGCGGGCGTACCACGGTGTACGGGTCCACTTGTACCTCGAAGCCAGCGCACTCGAAGGTGTGCTTGACCATCGCGAGCAACTGCAGGCAGAACTCGTCGTCGAACACGTTGATGCATCTGACAGTGCTGCTGGACACGACTTGGAAGGTTATGCCCAGGTCGGACGCTTGATGCACACTGCCGGCGGCGTAGTACGTCATGAGACCCGAGGCCCACTCAAGGTTGCTCTCGCGCTCAGCCCTCTCGATCTCTCCGTCGCCCAATGGCGGCAGCCTCGATGTGAGGGGGCTCTCTCTGTTTTCGTCTTCTTTCATATCGTCTTTGTTCATATTAACACCTCATTGAAGTGATATATCACTTCAATACTTGCAAGTTTCGCGAGTCTGGATGGGGGACTGCCGACGCACGAGCCCCGTTTTCGCTCGGCTCCTGGATTTCCTCACTTCCTTAATTGTGAGTTATGAAATGATTTATGCCATCCCATGGTGTCTCGTTGGCATGCCCGCGAATCCAGAGGAGCCGCCCGAGAGACGAATCCGTCGGGAGAGGATGACGGCCGAGCGGCTGGAAGAAATTAGAAAGAGGGTATGGGGCAAGAAATACAAGGTACTGGGCCAAGATATAGACGCTGACATCGAGGCTATACACGCTGACATCGAGGCTATCGTCATCACGCCCCAACTGGAGGCCGTGGCGGAGTCCAAGCACACTGCCCGGGGACCGGCTCGACCAACAAAACAACTGATCGGGCCGACTTCCGAGAAAGAGAGGCAGCGGAGGATAGCGGCTTACTTCGCTGAGAACTACATGCAGGGACAGCGGCTCGTCCCCCCCAGTGAGGCCCCCGGGAAGACCGGCGACTGGAAAGAGTGGAAGAACGAGCGCCTTAGGAACTTGCATTTCTACGACGTGTTCGGCAAACGTACGAGTGACATCGAGGCCGCGCCCCCAAGAATCGTGCTCAGAGACAGCAGACACTGCATCAGCGGCCACTTCGAGTTCAAGGCATGGGTGCAGGACAAGGTCGAGCAGGTGGCCGCCGGGGAGGCCTCCCCGCGCTTCCTCTCCACGGAGGAGAGGAACGAGGAGAGGGAGGAGGCGCTGGATGCGTGGCTCGGACTAAGCTCTCACATCGAGCAGCTGCTTGAAGATCAGTTGCTCTCGAACGCCAAAATCGTCGAGGGGAGGCAGCTGGCGCTGATCAGGAAGATCACTGGAAGGCTGGAGCCCGGGCTAAACGACTACATACGGGAGCAGGCTTTCCACGGAAACCCGCCCACAGACCGGGCCGGGCTGGCGAAGGTGAGAGACAGGATTAACATCCTTGGGATGATATCCAACGAGGTCGCTCGCAGTCTTATAGCCAACTCGTTTGACTCCATAGTAAGCCCAGAGGCGGTCTACTGGTGGGAATCGAGGCGCGACGAGGGACGCGCGCTGTTCGAGTTCGCCAAGCAGAATGGATGCTTGGTGACCGAGAAGCAAGTGAGGGAATCCATACTTGCGGGATTCCAAGACGATGATGGGGGGCTGGACGAGGGCAGATTAGAGCAGCATCTGAGCAACAAGGGGATATCTCGCACCCAATTGAGGCAGCAGCAGCGAGTGCGCCTCACTATCGAGGCCCTGGTAGAGAAGGAAGTGGAGCCCAAGCGGGAGTGGAAACGGGTCGATGTATGGTCCGCCGGGATCAAGGTGATCCCAGACCTCTCTAGGAGGATCAAGGGGCACATCGAGAAGCACGCGGCGAAGGCCCACGAGATCTGCGACAACGAGCGAAAGCGATCCGAGGCCGGCCTGGATAACGACGAGTTCGGCCTCAGTAAGAGGGAGAAGAGGGACCTGGAAAGACTGAGGGAGAAGGGCTATG
>Ga0066850_10000842_pt1 | contig 16359 bp, 14 predicted proteins | sample ETNtaG_4_FD_67282 | JGI IMG/M metagenome (GOLD analysis project Ga0066850, IMG submission 67282) | Marine microbial and viral communities from oxygen minimum zone, Eastern Pacific Ocean - ETNP201406SV67 | ecosystem: Environmental > Aquatic > Marine > Oceanic | place: Pacific Ocean: Eastern... | reverse complement strand
TATTGCCATAAAACGGTTTTTTATCAAATGAAATTTTAAGACCATTATATTCTGACGGATTATGACTACCTGTTACTTGAACTGAGTTACATGTACTAGTATTATATAAACTAAAATAGTTGACTGGAGTTGGAAGAACTCCCATATTTACAACATTAACACCTTGACTCAACGCACCTTTTGTAAATGCTTTTTTTATTCTTTCAGTAGTATCTCTTACATCTCCACTAATTGATAAAGAAAGATGATTATTGAGTCGCAAATAATAACCAAACGCTTTTCCGATTTTATAAACTACTTTATCAGTCAAATCTAAATCGGCTATTCCTCGAATATCATATTCTCTAAATATATTATTATTCATAAATTTCTCCATATGAAGCTAGTTTATTTGCACCTGTTACTGAAGGCATATTATTATTTATATTCTTATACCTAGCAAGACCCATAACTGCCATCAAAAAAGCCTCTTTAATATTTAAATCAACATTATATGAATCAGTAGTACAAACATTAAAATCAATTAATAAAAATTTTATATCATTTATTAGTAATGAATTATTAGCGCCACCACCACTTAAAATTAAATCAGTATTACTAATATGTTTTATATTTTTTTTTATATTAAAACAAATACTTTTTGCACTAAACATAACAAGTGTTCTTAAAAAATCAAATTTATCAACTTTTATAAATTCATTAATAATTTTTTTCAAGTATGTGCTCCCATAGTTTTCTCTACTTGTTGATTTTGGATATGATTTATTAATAAAAGTATTCTGCATTAAATAAGACAATAATTCCATATCAATTTTTCCTTGAGATGCAATAACACCATCATTGTCAAATGGTAAATCAAATTTAAGATAGATATATTGATCAATTAAACACATGCCTGGGCCAGTATCAAAACCTATAACATCAGATCTTTTACAATTTATAGGTAAATACGTAATATTTGCAATTCCTCCTATATTTAGAGTAATAACATTAGATAATGAATTTTTAAACATTAACCAATCTAAAAATGGAATTAATGGAGCTCCAGTTCCTCCTAAAGCAATATCTAACGTTCTGAAATCATAACATACTGGAACATTAAAAAAATCAAATAAATATTTAGGGTTCCCTATTTGTGTAGATTTTATTTTATCAATATGAGAGATTGTTTGTCCATGTAAAGAAATTAAATCTATATGACGCTTTCCCAATAAAGATTTTGATTTATCAGCAAAAAACAATCCAAGTTCATCGTGACAAATATTAGATATTTGAGGTTTTATATTACCTATAGAATCATAAATGAGACTTCTAAGTCTTTCAGGAAATCTATATGTTTTAAAATCGATTATATTATAATTAAAAACATAATCCTTAGTTATCTCGATGTCAGTATAACAACAATCTAATCCATCCATTGATGTTCCTGACATTAAACCTAAAACTTTCATTTAATTAATTGTCTCAAATTACCGTTAATCTCATTTAATTTTTTATTTGCCGTATCTTTATTTACTTTTAAATAGTACATAGCTAAAGCTGTTTTAACATCATTATCTGCCTTAATAAGTAATAATTCGGCTTTATCATATGAGATCTTACAAATATCTTCAATTATTTGAATTGCTCTATTTTTCAATTTTTTATTACTTACTTTCAAATCAACCATATAATTTTTATAAATTTTATTAGATTTAATTAATGAAGTAGTTGAAATCATATTTAAAATCATTTTAGTAGCTGTTCCTGCTTTCATTCTGGTGGAACCAGAAATTATCTCAGGTCCAACAATGACTGATATAGTTTTATCAATAAAAGAATGAGAATCGACCTTATTAAATGTAATCAAAGCTGTGTGGGCTCCTACTTTTTTAGCAGAATTTAAACCACCTAATACAAACTGAGCAGTTCCACTTGCTGAGATTCCAACAACTGTATCATTTTTCGTTATTTTTTTATTTATTATACTTTCAAATCCATCTTTAAAAGAATCTTCTGCTCCTTCAATGGATTCATAGAGTGCTCTATTTCCTCCAGCTATAATCCCTTGGACTAATGAACTATTAGTTTTAAATGTAGGAGGACACTCAGATGCATCTAATACTCCTAGCCTACCACTTGTTCCGCAACCTATATAAAACAGCCGACCATTATTATCAAATGAATCAACAACATTACAAATCAACAACTTTATATCTTTAAGATGTTTTTTAAGTATTTTAGGTATAAGGTGGTCCTCATCATTAATCAGGGATATAATTTCAGTTATTGACTTAATATCTAAGTCATCAGATAAAGGATTTCTTTGTTCAGTTATTTTATTCATATTACTTTCAGATATAGATAAAATGATTTAAATTTATTTATTACAATGGAATTAAACTTAACAATTATAGGTCTAATATTATCAATCATATTTTCAAGCTTAGAAATTGCATTGATTTCTGCAAATAAACTTCAAATAGACGTATGGATTAAACAAAATTACAAACTAGGAAAACTAACTAAAAATATATTAGATCAAAAATCAAAATTTTTAATTGTTACTTTGATTGGGACAACTTTATCGAATATACTATGTTCATCATTCTGCACTATATATTTAATAAAAAATAATTTAATTTCTTCTAATCTAACATTTATTCCCATATCTATTGTAATCTTGTTATTTGGAGAATTACTCCCTAAAAATATTATCAGAGAATATTCAAATATTATGCTTATGCTCTTATCACCTATAATGTATTTTTTCTACATTTTATTCTATCCGTTTGTTATATTATTAAATAATTTCAATCTATTTAATAAAAACAAATATTTAAATATTACATCTGATTTAAAATCAACTAAAAGGTTGGAATATAGAAATTTATATGAACAAGTTGAAGATGTTAAATCTATTGATAAAAATGAAAAAGAAATTATTTCTAATATATTTAAATATAGTAGTAAAACAGTTGATGAAGTTATGACACCAAGAATTGATATTTCAGCTATTTCAAAAAATATGAGTCTTGATGAAGTTGCACATGTTTTTATCGATTCAGGTCATTCAAAACTACCTGTATATAATGAGAATATAGATAATATTATTGGTGTGATTTACTTATACGACTTATATACAAAACCAGCTAAATTAGATAATATAATTAAAGAAGTAATTTTTACACCCTTTTCTAAACTAGTCATGGATTTAATGACAGATTTAAAAAATAAGAATCATTCAATATCAATAGTTTTAGATGAACATGGTGGTACTTCTGGGTTAATCACTCTTGAAGATATCTTTGAAGAATTATTTGGTGAATTTGAAGATGAATTTGATTATGAAGAGCTTGATATTAATAAATTAAATGATGGATCTATAATACTAAATGCAAAAACTGAATGTAATATATTTAATAATAAATTCAATAATATAGTACCAAGGGGAGATTATGAAACTATAGGTGGTTATATAATAAATAAGATTGGTAGAATTCCAAATCTTAATGAGCATCTATTTCTAGATATTGGTCAAGTTATTATTAAAAAGTCATCATCTAGAAGAATTGAACAAATACAAATTTTTCTAAACAATAATGAATAGTATTAATCTTATAAAAAAAGCAATTGAAGCGCAAAAGAATTCAAAATCGAAGTATAGCAATTTTGCTGTTGGATGTGCATTATTAACTAAAGAAAACAAAGTCATTTTTGGAACAAATATAGAATCGGCAGCATATCCTAGTACTATATGTGCAGAACGAGTAGCAATTTATTCAGCTCTATCATCAGGAATAAATAACTTTAAAGCAATTGCTATAGTCTCCCCAGTAAAAGCTAAACCATGTGGTCAATGCAGACAAGTTATGCATGAATACTTAGGTAATATACCAATATATATTTCTGATGGAAAAGATGATAAGATTGAAGTTCATTACATGAAGGATTTACTTCCATACCCATTTGGTTAAATAATAAACTAGTTTATTTTAAATTCTTTACTTAGTTGTATATTTAATAAAATGAAGTCAAGTGCTTTAAAATTTAATTGATTATCATCAATATCAATAAATTTATTATAACTAAGAGCAAGTAATAAATTAATAGGATTAAATTCTATTTCATAATTCAAGGCTGTTTTAAATAAAAAACCACCCTCATATTTAATATTATTTGCTAACCCCAGAGACAAATCGATTCTTAAAGGAAATCTCTTTATATAATTTATTAGATGAAGATTAAAAGAACTTAAACTATAATTTTTATGCCAGCCAGATTTAAATTCGTATTTATTAATACCAAAAGCAAGCAAACTAATAAAACTAAATATTTCAATAGGGTCAGGATGATAAATAATAAAATTTAATGATTTACCGTTTGTATAAAATGTATTGACATTTCCAAATAGTGGTTGAGAATATACTTGGCCAATATTTAAAGAGAAAATTAAGGAACCATCAAAATATTTTGAAAAAGTAGGGCCTGCAAGATCAGTGGATTTCTCTTCTTTGTTTTCAATTAAAAAAGAATTTACAATTTTAGCCTTTTCTTTTTTATTCAACCTTTTCTTTACTTTAATAAAATATTTACTATGTATTTTATATTCCTCAACATACTCTTTATCAACTTTTAGAAAAAAATCTGGAGAATTAAGAGCCACATTTAAAATCAAATTATAATTATCCAATTTTTCATAGTACTCTTCATTAAGATTATTGTCATATAAATAATCAACTACATAATCTATGTTATAGATATCTCCGTTCCCTTTTTCAAGGATATTTAGTATATCATTATAATATTTAGATAAATTTTCTGGAATTCCTGGAAATAATTGTGATAAAGAAATTAAGGTATAAATTAAAATTTTAAATTTAAAATTTAACATTTTTCAATATTTTCAATTAATATTTTAAACCAACCATAATTAACATTAAAAGGTTTACCACCTTTTATTCGTTTAAATGAAATGCAATTCAACTTTCCAGTATCATCATCAATCCCAACCACACCTGAATTTTCACTAATTGCATATTTTACAGCATTTTTTGCATGATCTTCTATCAATTTCATATCTTCTGAAGAGGGAGAAGATGATCTAGAAAAATAACCACTTTTTTGAACAAGAATTTTATCACAATCTAACTTTTCCTTAAAATATTCAGCATACCATTGACCTGGATTAATTTCATCTAAGCGTATATGACCAAATGCATCTATTGGAATATCATCATTATTATTTTTCATTTCATTTATAATATTTTCAATACCAGCACCCTCACTTAAAAAAATATTCACACAATCATATTTATTCATAATTTTATTCAACCTTATACTTTCATCTTTTAAATTAAATTTTATCTCAGGAATATAAAGACCATGTATTGACCATTTTTCTCTTGATAATCCAATTTCATTAAAAAAATTCATATTCATTAAATCTTGCATGTATAAATAACCACTATATGCAGTTAGCCAACCACAGTTTCTACCCATAATCTCATGTATTATAAGTTGTCTTGAACTTGTAGTATTTTCATTAACTATATTTTTAAAAAACAATGATGTTTGTTCAGCAGCAGTATATGCACCTAATGTTTGAGATATAGGATATATATCATTATCTATTGTTTTAGGAAAACCTACAACTGTTAAATTATAATTATGCTTATCTAAATAATCTACTAATTCAGCTGCTGTTGTATTTGTATCATCACCACCAATAGTATGTAAAATTGAAATTTGATCTTGCATGAGTTGATTAGCAGCAACTTCAAGAGGACTTTCATCACACTTAACATATTTATTTTTAATACAGTCTCGTACATTTGACAATTTAACACGACTATTACCAAGGAATGAGCCACCAAAGATATTTATAGAATTCTGATTATCTGAAATATTTGAAGGGATTTTAACACTATTACCCATTAAGAGACCTTTATACCCATTCAAGTACCCAATAAATTCGTAAGTATTATTAATATTATTATAATTTTTAATTAAACTTATTATAGAAGCAGATAAACATGGAGCAATACCACCAGCAGTTAGAAAAGCGACTTTCATTAAATAATATAGTAGTTATTTTTACAGTTCATAATCAGATATGATAATTTAATAAAATTATTGCAAATATTTACTTAAGCATATTTTTAATCTTTTCAACATCACTTGTAGGAAGTTTACAAGAATAATTTTGACAAACATACACAAGAGGTTTCCCATGTTCAGAAGGTTTATAATAATCTAAAAAATCGAAGAGTTTACTTTCACTATCATTATAAATAATAACCTTATTTGGATTATTATTCTTTTGAATAAATTTTATTACATCTTTTGCCTTGTTTCTATCACCAGCAATAATAACTTCATATGAAGGACCTTCTAAAAAATTTAGTGCTTGTAATAACATTGTACTTCCAGATGCATGTCTATTTAAATTGTAAGCGAATGCATCAATTATACCTAATGTGATTTCTTCATAATCATAACGTGATAATATCCTTGACAATCTTATATAGTTATAAGCTGAAACTGAATTTCCTGATGGTATAGCACCATCATATATTTCTTTACTTTTAACTATAAGTTCTTCAGAGATATCTGACGTAAAATAAAAACCTTTATTTTCAAAATCCCAAAAGTGCTCTATCTGATAATCTGATAATTTTGCAGCTAATTCAATGTATTTAACTTCGAAATCAGCTTCGTATAATTCTATCAATCCCCATATGAAAAATGCATAATCTTCAATCATACCATCAATTCCAGCAATATCATTTCTAAATCTTTTCAATAATTTGCCATCATCTAAAACTAGATTATCTATGATAAAATCAGCACTTTTTTTAGCTGCAATTAAATAATCATTATTTTCAAGAATCGCAGCTGCTCGAGATAATGCAGAAATCATAAGACCATTCCAATCAGTCAATATTTTATCATCCTTCTGAGGATGCACTCTCTTTTCTCTATGTAAAAATATTTTTTTTCTTATTAAATTATATTTATCTTTCACATCATTCGCAGCATATTCTAAGCTAATATTATTCCAGTTTTTTGTAAAATGAGGGATATTAGTTCTTTTTCCTTCAACAACACTATTCCCATTACTCTCAATGTTTAAAATATCAGATATAAATATATATTCATCTTCATTTAAAAGATTTTTTAATTCTACCTCATCCCATATATAGAATATACCCTCTTCACCTTGACTATCTGCATCTTCAGCTGAATAAAAACCCCCAGCTTCATCTGTCATATCTCTTAAAACATATTTACAAATTTCTTCAACAGTATCTTTATAAAATATATCATTATTAATCAAATAAGCATCTAAATAAGCATGTATTAACATTGCTTGATCATAAAGCATCTTTTCAAAATGTGGGACCAACCATTTTTTATCAGTAGAATATCTATGAAAACCAAATCCAATTTGATCATATATACCTCCCCTTTTCATTTCATATAATGATTTTTTAACTATTTCGTAAGATCTTGGGTTATTAGTTTTAAAATAATATTTTGTTAAAAAACTATAATCATGAGGTTTTGGAAATTTATTTTTTGATCCAGTAAATCCACCATATATATCATCAAATCTTCTATCAAATGAATTAAATGCATTATCTAATATGTTTTTTTTTAAGTATACATTATTATTATTTGACAAGTGCTTTTTTTGAATTTTAGAAACAATATTATTAGCACTTATTATTAAGCTATCATTTTTTTTATTCCATAAATGATTAATTTCAGGTATTAATTCTAACATCCCTATTCTATTATAACGCGGTCGTGATTTTTTAGGAAAGTATGTACCTGCAAAAAATGGTTTTTTATCTGGTGTCATGATTACTGTCATAGGCCAACCACCTCTTCCAGTTAATTCTTGAGTAACTTCCATATAAACATTATCAATGTCTGGTCTTTCTTCTCTATCAACTTTAATATTAATAAATGTATCATTCATCAATTGTGAGACTCCTAAATCTTCAAAAGACTCATGTTCCATAACATGACACCAATGACATGTTGTATAACCAATAGATAAAAAAATGGGTTTATTTAGTTTCTTAGCTAATTTAAACGCTTCTTCACACCAAGGATACCAATCTACAGGGTTAGCTGCATGTTGGAGTAAATATGGACTACTTTCAAAAATCAATCTATTCCATAAGTCTCCACCATTACCAGGAAGCTTAGAAATAATTTCATTATCAGGGATAATGATTCGACCATTTTCATTATAAATATATTTATTATTCATTGTATCATCATTAGAACTAAAAACATAAAAAGATATAGTATAAAAAAAAACAAAGATATATATAAATTTATTCATGATTTATTATAACACCGTTCTGATCCCAACGAATAAGGTCATTAATAATTTTATCATATTCATATATTATTCTTGATTTAATATTTCCTGACTCATAATACCAAGTTTCTTCCCCATGTTTCTGACCAAAAGTATAGTTAATAGAATGCTGAATGTTACCATTTCTATAATAATCAATCCATTTACCATGAAATAAATCATTATTATACGAAACAACATTAATTAAATCTCCATTTACATCCCAATATTTTGCATTACCATCGATTTTACCATTTTTATATTCAATATCATATTTTTTAGTACCATTTTCATAATAAACAATATCATGATGTATGTTCACACATGATTCGCAAATAAAAAAAACATATAATAGTAATATTTCAAACTTCATTTTTTTAAAATTCTCCTTTTAATAAAATAATTATTTTCAAATGAATCAAAAGTTTTAATCTTAATACTTTAAGATTTCTTTTATATGATTTGATAAGCTGAGGAGATAGTCATCGTATATATCATTATTTAAAGTAATATTTACTTCATGAATAATCATAAGAATTTGGTGGCGGAGCAGGGACTTGAACCCCGGACACCCGGATTATGATTCCGGTGCTCTAACCAACTGAGCTACTCCGCCTAAATTATTTCAACCTATTTTCTAATAAATCATATATTAATCTAACAGCAACACCTGTCCCACCATTTTTAGGCATATATGATGGTTCTTTAGGGCCCCAAGCAGTACCTGCAATATCCATATGAACCCAAGGTGTTTTACCAACAAATTCTTTTAAAAATGCACCAGCTGAAATTGTTCCAGCAAGTCCACTTCTACCAAGATTTTTAATATCAGCAATTTGAGATTTTATATCTTTGCAATATTCATCCCACAATGGAAGTTCCCAAACTCTTTCACCAGTTTTATTACTACTCTTTTTGATTTCATCAAGCAATTTTTCATTGTTACCCATAATTCCACTTGCTCGATCTCCCAGAGCAACCAAAACTGCTCCAGTTAATGTAGCAAAATCAATCATAGCTTTAGGTGAATAATTTTTATTGACATATGAAAGGACATCTGCAAGGACAAGTCTACCCTCAGCATCAGTATTTAGTACTTCTATTGTTTTACCATTATATGCTTTTACAATATCACCTGGTCTTTGAGCATTTGACCCAGGCATATTTTCTGTTGCTCCTATAGCAAAAACAATATTTATTTTTGGTTGAAGCATACTTACAGCTTTCATCAAACCAAACACAGTTGCACCACCGCACATATCAAATTTCATTTCATCCATTCTCGGAGAAGGTTTAATAGAAATACCTCCAGAATCAAATGTTAGACCTTTACCTATAAGTCCAAAGGGTTTTTCTGATTTCTTACCACCAGAATATTCTACAATAATAAACTTTGCTGGCTCAGTTGCTCCCATTGCTACACCATAAAAAGAACCTAAACCTAATTTATTAAACTCTTTAATATCTATAATCTTAGTTTTAAAATTTTTAATTTTCCCGATGTTTAAAGCTTCTTTAGCCAAATAAGTTGGTGTTAATATATTAGGAGGATGATTACCTAAATCTCTACAATAATTTACAGCTTCGCCTAGAATAGAGCCTTTGTCTAAATAACCTTTATCAGCATTTCCAGCAATTGTAATTTCTTTTAAATTTATTTGTTTTTTTGATTTTGATTTATAATTAAGAAATTTATATTGGCCAAGTAAGATTCCTTCGGAAAAAGCTTGAGCATAATCGTTATTTTCTAATTTAAATGATTTTGCGTCAATATAAATTGAAGTTATTTTATTAGATTCAATAGTTCTAATAATATTAGCAGCAATAGCTCTTAATTTATCAGAATTAAAAGATTTCCTATCACCTAAGCCAACTAAAAGTAGCTTACCTATGTTAGTTGAACCATATAATTCAATTGTCTTACTAAAATCTCCCTTAAAGGAATCAATTTTGATAGCTTTAGAAATTCTTGATTCAAAAATATCATCTAACGATTTTATAACAGAATCTCCTTTATATAAAGCAGATACATATAAAGTGGTTTTAATTTTATTTATTTGCTTATTTTTAATTTTAAATTTTATTTTTTGTGACATTAAAGAAACTCCACTAATTATTTATATAAATTTCATATTTTAAGGTGTTCAATCTATCTAATAATTTACTTATTAAACAAGTAAATAGATTATATAAGGAGTTATGAAAAAATGTATAATAAAGGAATGTTACCTGAAAATACTTTTAAGAATAAAGTAGTTTTAATAACAGGCGGAGGCACAGGTCTTGGAAAATCTATGGGCGAATATCTACTTAAGCTTGGAGCAAAGCTTATTATAACAAGCAGAAAACAGGATGTATTAGATAAAACTTGCAAAGAATTTGATGATATATCTTCTGGAAATACATTAGCAATAGCTGGAGATGTTAGAAATAGTGAAGATGTAGAAAAAATTATAGACAAAGGATATCTAAAATTTAAAAAAATAGATCATTTAATAAATAATGCTGCAGGTAATTTTATTAGCCCAACAGAAAGATTAACACCAAAAGCTTTTGATGTTATTATTGATATAGTTTTAAAAGGTAGTACATATTACACATTAATACTTGGGAAAAAATGGATAAAAGATAAAACTCCCGGTTCAATACTAAATATTGTTACAACATATGCATTTACTGGTTCAGGCTATGTAGTTCCTTCAGCTGTATCAAAAGGTGGTGTTCTATCAATGACCAAATCAATAGGTGCTGAATGGGCAAAATATAATATAAGATGCAATGCAATTGCTCCAGGTCCATTTCCAACAAAAGGAGCATGGGATAGATTAGTTCCACCTGGATTTTCAAAATTCGTTAATATGAAAAAAAGGATACCATTAAAAAGATTTGGGGAACATCAGGAACTTGCTAATTTAGCTGCATATTTATTATCAGACTATTCTGCTTATATGACAGGTGAAGTTGTAACCTTAGATGGAGGAGAATGGTCCTATAATGCAGGTCAATTCACATTCCTTGATAAAGTTCCCAAAGCTATGTGGACAATCATAGAAAAAACAATTAGAAAGAAAAATAAAAAATAATGGAAGTTTTTAGAACATTCAGATTTCATGCTGCTAGATTTCTTCCAAATTTAGATGATTCTCATATCTGCAAAAAAATGCATGGGCATACTTTTAACCTAACAGTTCATATAAATGGTCCTATAATGAAAAGAAATGGTTTTGTTATTGATTTTTTTGATGTCGATAAAACAGTTGATAAATACATCATATCTAAGATTGATCACCAAGTATTAAATAATATTAATAATCTAGACAATCCTACGAGTGAATATTTATGTAAATGGATTTGGGATAATTTAGAAAAACAAATCAATGGTTTATCAAAAATTGTTCTTTCTGAAGATCATGGAACTGGAATAATATATAAAGGTGAGTAAATTAGCTGCTATAAGTTTTAGTGGTGGCATGGATTCAACATCACTTTTATTGCATTTAATAAACAATAATTATACTGTTTATGCTTTGTCATTTAATTATGGCCAAAAACATATCATTGAAATAGATAGAGCTAGACAAAATATTCAATACCTTAAATCAAAAAAAATTAAAGTATTCCATAAGGTTGTTAATATTTCAGACTGTGTTGATCTTCTTGCATCATCTTTGACAACTAAATCAATTGAAATTCCAAATGGTCACTATGAAGAAGATAGTATGAAATCTACCTTTGTACCAAATAGAAACTCCATTTTCACTTCAATATTATATGGATACGGAATAACAATATCAAAAAACAATAATAACTCAGAAGTTCTTATTTCTTTAGGTGTTCACTCTGGTGATCACACTATATATCCTGATTGCAGAAAAGAGTTTTATGTAAATCTATTTAATGCTTTTAAAGAAGGGAATTGGGATAGCGATAAAATAAAAATTTATTTGCCATATTTAAATATGGATAAAACTAAAATTCTTTCAGATGCAAAAAAATCAATTAAAAAAAATAATCTTGATTTTAACACTATATTTAAGAATACAATAACAAGTTACGAACCTGATAGCGAGGGTAGATCAAGTGGGAAAACTGGCTCAGACATTGAAAGAATTTTAGCTTTTTACAATAATGGTTTAAAGGACCCAATTGATTACGTAGATGATTGGGATACTGTATTAAATAATGCAAGGACAACCGAATTAAATTTCAATAAAACTATCTAATGGGGATATCCTTTAATTTAATATTGTAATTTCTCTTTTTTATTTCGTCATAAAAGTTTTTTCCAGATAAGGCTGTTTCAATCGAATATGCACCTTTGACAATTGTACCATCCATTATTTTTTGCATCACAATTGATGCATGCCAGCCAGTCCATTTCTCCATTGCCATAAAACCTGTTTTATCATCATATTTCTCAACAACATCATAACGTATAGCTTTTTTCATACCATTTTTAATCCCATATGCATCTACACGCATTAAACAAATATCATTAAAATCACCTGTGTTCAACTGTGATTCTAATAAATGATGATAAAATTCTCTAGGAGAAAACTCAGATCCTTTAAATTTAATTAAATTTTCTTTAAACAATCCTAATTGTCTATAAGCAATCATTTCTGACCAATGACCTTTATAACGTAATGTTTTATTTTCTAGAGTATTTAATTTTCCCTCAAATGTCCATGGCATCGTAGATAATCCGCCAGATGTTACTGCTGCCTCTAGTTTACCATATTCTTCAAAATCGATTAATTCAATATCTTCAAAACAACTGACCTTAGTTATCTTACCATTCCTTAAAAAAAATGCATTATCGTCATATTCATTTGTCAAACCTTGAATATTAAAAAATAATGAATAATTCCATGGAGGGATAGGGTTTTGAGGTAGTCCTCCATCCCATATATATATGTCTTCAGCTGTATCAAATTGTTCCATAGCAAGTATTGCCATTGTAACATTCATCCCTGGACCCATTCCACAATCTGGAACTATCGTTATATTATTTTCAACCGCTTTATCATGATAAGATAATTGTTTAATAACATTCTTTGTATGACCACCAAGATCAACCATTGAAATTTTCGCTTCTAGTGCAATTTTGGTAAGCAATGGATTTAATGGGTATGGTACAGCACTTAACATTATATCATAATCTTTTAAAATTAATACTAAATCAGCATGATTATCAAAGTCAATGACTTTACATACAAGCTTTACATTCTTAGGTAGCACAGGTTTAATTTTCTCAAAACACAATTTTAAAGAATTTGAAGAAATATCTAATAAAATCATTTTTTTTGGTTTTGAATATAATAATAAATCATATGCCGCAGCAGTTCCTTGTTTTCCTGCACCTATAATACATACATTATCCATATTTTTAATTTCGTAATATTTATTAGTTTAGTACAATATATATTAAATTATAATAATCACTTAAGGTTAATTATCATGAAAAAAATTCTATTATATACAATATTACTCTCATCAATCATTTTAACACAAAATAATAGTGCACATATTTGGAGTGGATACTCAGTTTCTACATCAGACAATCTCGATGCTCTTAATCTTAATCCAGCTGGATTAGGTATAGATAGAGGCAATCAATATGGAATTGCTTTTAAACAAATACCTGATAATAACGATGAATATTATTTTGGCTTTACAAATAGAAATGAATCTGGTTTTTCTACAGAAATTTATCATGATGAAGAGGCACTTAAATATGCTTTCGGCTATGGTTTCTCATTATATAATGATTTATACGCAGGTATAAAATATCATAAAGAAAAAGATTATTCTATAGGCTTATTATATAGACCTTTAAATGGTTTATCTATAGGCACAACTGTATTTAGCAATGTAGAAAACAATGATTATGACTTTTTTAGATATGGAATAGCATTAAGACCGTTTACATTTAAAAAAATAAAAAACTCTAAAAATTCATTTTTAAACCACTATATTTTAAAAAACGTTCCTGAAAACTTAACATTTGGTTATGATAAAATACTTTCTGGTTTAGATAATAAATTTCAAGAACAGTATTTTGCAAGCCTAAGGATTGCTAAAGGTATTGATTTTTCTTACGTTAGGTATGATGGAACTAGAGGTATAAATATTACATTTAATATTGGAAAAAATGGAATTCAAGTCAACAACTACGGCAAAAATGATTTTCTAGGCTCAACAACCAGTTCTAATGCAATTGCTTTTTACAATAATTCACAGAAGATAGAATCTGATTTAGATTTTTCAAAAAAAGGACAAAAGACATATGTGAAAATGAATCTTGATGGATATTTTATTGAAGAAAATCCAACCACATCTCCATTTGATTTTATATTTAATGTTAATCTATTTTCATTTTCCTCTCAAAATGTTATAGGGACCCAACTAAAACAGTGGATTGATCATATAGATGCCATTTCTAATGATAATAAAATAGATGGATTAATAATACATTTGGGAAATGTCCAAGCAGGTATGGCAAAAAGAGAAGAAATGTTTAATGCTCTAATACGTTTAAAAGAATCAGGTAAAAAAATAATTGTTTATAGCGATAAAATCATTTCTGGAGCAAACTATCACCTTATTTCAATGGCAGATGAAATCTATACACACCATATGAATGGAGTAGACTTAAAAGGCTTCAATTTAGAAGTCACATATCTAAAACAACTATTAGATACGTTATCAATAATCCCAGAAGTTGTAAGAGTAAGTCCATATAAAACTGGCCCAGAAACAGTTTTAAGAAAGAGTATGTCAGATGAATTTAGAGAAAACTATGGTGAGCTTTTAGACGATGTTTACAATAAGTATATTGAAGATATTTCTAAAGCAAAAAATTGGCCTATTGATAGAACAATAATGACAATAGATTTAGGACCTTACTGGGATACAAAAGAAGCTATCGAAAAAGAACTTATTTCAGGTACATTATTTCCAGATCAATTCACTTCATATATTGAAAATATTAATAATGAAAATATTTCTTTTATAGAATGGGATGATTATGACATATCTGATTTATACAGTTATAACTGGAAATCTAATAACAAACCTAAAATTGCTATTATTTATGCTGTGGGTGGAATAATTAGTGGAGAAAGTAATCCTGGACCTACAGGTTCAAGTTTTATGGGAGATAAAACAATTAAAAAAGCAATTAAAGAGGCTAGAGAAGATGATGAAATTGATGCTATTGTTTTAAGAGTTGATAGTGGTGGTGGATCAGCTTTAGCATCAGATATGATGTGGAGAGAAGTTTTCAAAACAACTAATGAAGAATCAGAAAACAGAAAACCTATTATTGTTTCAATGTCAGATGCAGCTGCATCAGGCGGTTATTATATTTCATGTCAAGCAGATCATATAGTGGCTGACAATTTCACATTAACAGGATCAATAGGTGTATATTTTATGAGAATCAATTTTTCACAATTACTTGAAAGAATCGGCATACATAGCGATAATATTAAAAAAGGAGAAAATGCAGACTTTGGCTCTATGAAACATTTATTAACAGAAAATGAACGACAAAAAGCACTTGAGAGCATAATGTCAATGTATGACACCTTTAAACAACGAGTTATTGATGGTAGAAACACGCTTAATGATAAAGATGAATTAGACAATATAGCACTTGGCAGAGTATGGACAGGAAATAAAGCTAAACAATATGGTTTAGTTGACACTATCGGTGGTCTACATGATGCAATTAATATAGCAAAAGAACATGCAAATATTAAAGGTGATATTGACTTAGTAGAATTACCCGAAGTTAATGATTTTAATATATTTGATTTATTTAAGGATGATAATGATACTAACATTATTAAAATTTCAATAGATGATTTATTTCCTGAAGAAATGAGCAAACAATTAGAAGCACTTAATTTAATAGCAGTCATTATAAATGATGACATCCAATTGATAATGCCTTATGAAATTAGTCTTAATTAACTCAGCATTTGCTATTTATATAA
>Ga0066850_10000841_pt1 | contig 16366 bp, 14 predicted proteins | sample ETNtaG_4_FD_67282 | JGI IMG/M metagenome (GOLD analysis project Ga0066850, IMG submission 67282) | Marine microbial and viral communities from oxygen minimum zone, Eastern Pacific Ocean - ETNP201406SV67 | ecosystem: Environmental > Aquatic > Marine > Oceanic | place: Pacific Ocean: Eastern... | reverse complement strand
AACGTTACGAAACAATTTCCAGGTGTTTTGGCAAACGATGACGTTTCTATTTGTCTGCGGCCTGGACGAATCCTCGCGCTCCTAGGTGAAAATGGGGCCGGCAAAAGTACGCTCGTGAATGTTCTCTTCGGGATGTACCGCCCTGACAGTGGTCAGGTGGTGATCAAAGATGAAACGGTAGATCTTCACGGCCCTGATGACGCCATCTCTCGGGGTATTGGAATGGTGCATCAACACTTCCAATTGGTGCCACCGATGCGCGTCGTGGAGAACATTGTGTTAGGGGATGAACCCACGAAGCGTGGTCTGGTTGACCTTGATGAAGCACGAGATAGAGTCGTCGAACTTTCAGAACGATATGGACTGGAAATTGATCCAGATGCTCTAGTCGAAGATTTACCTGTCGGTATGCAACAACGCGTCGAAATACTCAAGGCGTTGTATCGCAATGCCGATGTGTTAATCATGGATGAACCAACTGGCGTTTTGACTCCGCAAGAAGCGGACCATTTATTGGGTGTGTTGAGGGAGCTAACCGAAACCGGCCTTGGCATCATCTTCATTACCCATAAATTGCGCGAGGTTCTTGCAATTGCTGACGACATTGTTGTCTTGCGTAATGGGCAGGTGGTTGGCGAAACAACCCCATCACAAACTAGCGAGAGCGCCTTGGCAGAGATGATGGTCGGGCGCAGCGTCGTGCTTCAAGTAGAAAAGTCCATTGCCAACCCAGGTGATGTAGTTCTCAAGGTCAACGAGCTAGAAGTAAACGACGACCGAGGCCAGATTGCGCTCGATGGGCTGAACTTCGAAGTCCGAGCTGGCGAGATATTGGGCGTTGCCGGTGTAGAAGGTAATGGACAACGAGAATTGGTCGAAGCAATTACAGGTCTGCGTAACCCTTCGGTTGGGTTCATGGAAATTGATGGCGAAGAATTAACGGGTGACTCACCGAGGCAAATAACCAAGAAAGGGGTGGCGCACATCCCAGAAGACCGTGAAAAGCATGGCGTTGTGGCCGTTTATTCAGTTGCTGAGAACTCGGTACTCAACCGCTATCACCGTAAGCCCTTCTCTATTCGAGGAATTTTACGGAGAGATGTCATCAGAAGGCATGCTCAGGACGTCGTAGACGAGTTTGACGTGCGGACACCTAGTGTTTCAGTTCCTGCGTCAAGTCTTAGTGGTGGAAATAAACAGAAACTCATCGTGGGCAGAGAATTTAGTGATGACATCAAATTATTAGTTGCAGCCCAACCCACCCGAGGTATTGATATTGGCGCTATTGAGTTCATTCATAGACGTATCTTGCAACAGCGAGACAAGGGCACTGCGGTGTTACTTGTTTCGGCCGAACTCGATGAGATTCTTGGATTGTCAGACCGTATTGCTGTTTTGTATGACGGCAAAATAATGGATGTCATAGACGCGCAAGACGCGGATCGAGAGAGAATCGGATTGCTAATGGCAGGTATCACTGATTAGGTAGATCACGCTTCAGATCACTCGGTCGCTGCCACCATCGATAGGGATTTGTGCCCCTGTTATTTGACGAAATGAATGACCGCACATCGCCGCCACGAGTTCCCCAACGTCAGCGCTTGTTATTTCCTGCCCAAGAAGATTTCTGCGTTTGTATTCGTCAGCGGTGAGCCCATAATTTGCTGCTCTTTCGTCAACGAGTTCTTGCGACCATAGGCCAGTGTCAAATATCCCATCAGGATGAATCGTATTAACAACGATTGCATCTTCAGCCCATTCCAGTGCAGCTACTCGACCTAATTGGGTAACAGCTGCTTTTGAGGCGCTATAGGCGGCAGCACCTTTCCCTGGTGCAGGGACGTTCTTTGACCCAACCAGTAGCACACGGCCACCGCTTGGCGCCAAGGCGAGAAAGGGATGTGTCACCTGGAGCAAATTAGTAACCCCATTTAAGTTCACAGACAGAGTCGTCTCCCAGTCACTTTGAACAATGTCTGCTATGTCATTGGAAGCCCCAAAAATTCCTGCAGCAGCGACCACTATGTCGATACCTCCGAAACGGTGGACCCCCATGTTGACCGCAGCGGCTAAAGATTCGGCATCCGTGACGTCAGCAATAAGTTCGAGCAACGATGAAGTGGCTGGAGCTCCCGATGTGTTGAGGTCTATTCCTATGACAGCTGCGCCCTGGCTGATGAGGGCTTCGGCAGATGCCCGTCCGATTCCAGACGCTGAACCTGTCACTATTGCAACTTCGCCAGACATAGCAGGGGGTTGTCCCAATTTGGCCAATTTCGCTTGTTCGAGTTCCCAATACTCAACTTCGAACAGATCTGTTTCTGGGAGAGCTACAAACCCTCCGAGTCCTTCGGAGGCTTCAATTACATCGATGGTATGCAGGTAAATGTCCGAAGCTATTTCACAGTCACTAATTCTTGTGCCAGCGGTTAAGAGGCCTAACTCTGAGTCGAGAATTACTCGGGGCGCCGGATCAAGTTCTTGGACACTAGGAAAACGATCGTGATTCCGTTCGAAGTAGCGGTGATAGTTCGAAACAAACTCGTCAATGTCGCGGCCGATTAGGGGGAATTGTTTTGTTCTGATGATGTGGTCGGGTGTCGCGGGTCCGCGACAGGCAACATCGACGATGTCAGGGCGTGCAGCGAACGTGTTCGCTCGCTGATTGGGAGTGCGAACTAACAGCATGGAACGACCTGCTGCATCAGATAGATGAGCCCGGAGCGCTGCTTGGTCCAACGCTGAGCCACTGGCAGATACAGGCGTGGCCGAAGCGGCTGAAATAGTTATATCGAATTCTGCCTTTGCCCGCAGGTAGTCCTCAGCTTCAGTGATTACTTCAATCATGTTGCTGTAGGCCTGCTCGGTTGTGTCACCGAAGGTAAACACCCCGTGGTTCATTAAGATCATGGCGACAGTGTCGGAGTTTGCTTGTCTTTCGAACTCCAGAGCGCATGCTTTGGCCAAGTCGAAACCGGGCATGACATATGGCACTACGACGACGGTTTGACCCCATAGTTCACGGACACGCTTTTCTCCATCGTTGGTGTTAGTCAAAGCCAATGCAGCATCTGCGTGAGTGTGTTGCACTGCTGAAAACGGTAAAGATGCGTGCAAGATTGCTTCGACTGATGGGTTAGGGGCCGAAGCAGCTAAAAGGTTGAGCCGCAACTGATTGACCATTTCGATATCAGTCAGCGACGGCAGTTCCGCTAAACGCCTAACGGCTTCAAGGCGCAGTGGTGCAAACCCCTGAGGTTCGATTGTCGCAAGATCCCAACCACTGCCTTTGACATATAAAACATCGACTGGTTCACCATATATGTCACTTTCTTCGGTTTTAACTGAAGTGTTTCCGCCACCGTGAAGTACCAGAGCCGACTCAGCGCCGAGGAGTCTCGACCCATAGACGCATTCACCTAATGCGTCTGAAAACTTTGAAGCTTCGTTGGTGTTCCACAAATTTTTCATTAGGAGCCTCTAACTCGTGAAAGTGCATCGGCTATTGAATCTTCGAACGGTGCTCGCAGCACCCCTGCTTCAGTGATGATTGCAGTGATCAAGTGGTTTGGTGTCACATCAAAGGCCGGATTGAAAGCAGCCACTCCTTTCGGGGTAAGTCTGCTGCCGCGAATCTCATGAACCTCGATTTCATCACGTTGCTCTATCTCTATGTTTTTGCCGCTTGCTAATGCGATATCGATAGTTGAAGTTGGAGCTGCAACATAGAAGGGAATTTCGGCTTCTCGAGCTGCGAGAGCATGTCCTACAGTGCCGATCTTGTTCGCGACGTCACCGTTGGCCGCTATGCGGTCTGCACCGACGATGTATGCATCTACTTGACCGGATAGAACGGTCGAGGCCATGGCGCCATCTGGGACCACAGTGACGTCTATCCCTGCGTCGTCTAGTTCCCACGCTGTTAGTCGTGCACCTTGCAACAAGGGTCGTGTTTCGGATGCCAAAACGCGGAGAGGCTCACCCGCTTCTGCCTTTGCGTACATAGGGGCCAAAGCTGTTCCCGTTCCTGCTGTCGCCAAACGGCCCGCGTTGCAGTGGGTGCCTATCACGTTGGCGTCGCGTAATAGTTCATGGCCGAGTCGACCAATCTCGTTGCAAGCGGCTTCATCTTCCGCAGCGATGGCCTGTGCTTCACGGATCAGGGCGCTTCTAAGTGCCGGTAGGTTTTTGGCGCTGTCGGTTGCTTCATCAATCACTCTGTCGACTGCCCAGCGAAGGTTGACTGCCGTCGGTCTTGCATCACCAATCAGAGTCCGACACTCCTCAAGTCTGTTTGCTGCTTCCAAAAGAGAATTCGGTTGACTCTCATCCAGGGCGACAACTAGTGCGAAGGACCCGAACGCACCCAAGGCGGGAGCACCACGGATAGCTAGCCGTTGAATAGCGTCAACCGCTTGGGCAACGGTCCGTATTTCAATAATTTTGATTTCTGTAGGTAAGAGTGTCTGATCGATGATTTGAATGTGATCGTTGGCCCACCTAATCGGGGGTGTTCTGGCCTTCATTATTCAGTTCCATAGAGACGATCGCCGGCGTCGCCCAGCCCTGGCAAAATATAACCGACCTCATTTAGACCTTGGTCAAGGGCAGCACTAACGACTCGTACATCTGGATGATGGGTTTGTATGTGAGCTACTCCTTCGGGCGCAGCTACAACACACATCAATGTGATACTTGCAGGAGTTTCAACGGCTACCCGATTGAGGGCAGCGACTGCACTGTGCCCTGTCGCCAACATTGGGTCAACAACTAGGACGTGACGGTCCGAAAGCTCGGGAAGCTTTACGAGGTATTCGATCGCCTCCAAGGTTTCGTGGTCCCGTTCAAGGCCGATGAACCCGACGTCGGCGTCAGACAAGATGGTTAGGACTCCGTCAAGTAGCCCATTACCCGCGCGAAGTACCGAAACGACCACAGGCGTGCCGCCCTCTAGCTCCAGTCCTTTTGTTTTCTCGAGAGGTGTATGGATGACTATCTCTCTAGTCGGCAAATCTCCCGTCGCGTAGGGAACCATCAATTGACCTATTTGCCGTAATAGGCGACGGAACTCTTCATAATTAGTATCAATGGACCGCAAACGGTCGGTCCAGGCCGTGACTACAGGATGCTCTACAAGATTAAACACGGCTCCACAGTAGAAGCCGACACGACCAGATGTCACATGGCTGACATGCTGTAGTGATTAAGGAGGCTTAGGTGATTGTTGTAGGCGACGAGGTCAGAACCGCGATCGCGGCTCATCGGCCGGTTGTAGCTCTGGAATCGACGATTTTTTCGAACATGGGACTGCCATCTCCGGCCAACGCTGAAGCGTTGGAATTATGTGTGTTAGCCATTCGTGAGGCGGGAGCAATTCCAGCTTTGACAGCAGTTCTTGATGGGGTGATTTGGGCCGGTGTTCCAGAAGAACTCTATGAACGCGTGCTTGACTGCTCGGTCAAAGTAGCTGCTAGGGATCTAGCTGCTGCAGCTTCGCAACAATTCCCCTCGGGAGTAACTACGGTCTCAGCGACTGTTGTTATAGCTGACCGAGTTGGGATTGAAGTCTTTGCAACAGGTGGAATTGGAGGGGTACATCGTGAGAGTCAACTTACTGGTGATGTCTCAGCTGACCTTGATGCCATCGCTCGACATCAAGTGATGGTAGTGAGTGCTGGCGCTAAAGCTTTCCTTGATTTGCCTCGCACCTTGGAACATCTAGAGACCCAATCGGTTCCCGTAGTTGGATGGCAGACTAGTGACTTTCCGGCGTTCTATACCCGCAGTTCCGACCTAGAAGTCACCCACCGAGTGGATGATGCTAAAGGTGCAGCACAATTTCACCTTGCTCGTCGAACTCTTGGCCAAGGAGGCACGCTCCTCGTTGTTCCTATTCCGCAGGCTGCTGAGCTTAACCGCGCCGAGATTGACCGAGCGATCGATGAAAGTCTAGAAGAGGTGCAAAATCGGGGACTCGTGGGTCCGCTGGTTACGCCACACGTCCTTGCCGCCGTTGAGAAGGCAACGAAGGGTGAAAGTGTGTCGGCCAATCTCGCATTAGCGAGACACAACGCAAGTGTTGCAGGGCAAGTTGCTGTAGAGATAGCTGGGCAATGAACGCTGTCGAACTGCTGATAGTGGCGCTGGCAGTGGTCTTAGGATCACTTGTAAAGGGCACAACTGGTCTTGGGTTACCTCTCACATCAGTACCGGTAATAGCTTTTTTTGTAGGTGTCCAAGATGCGGTAATCATCATGGCTGTACCTACCGCAGTTAGCAACGCGATGTTGGTGAGAGAACACCGAAAGGAACTGCGGTCTGCTGAGGGTCTCTTAACGTTCGCCTGTTTGGGATCAATCGGCGCCATTGTTGGCGCATGGCTACTGCCCCGAATTAATGACCGACTACTGCTTCTTTTGTTGGCTTTGGTTTTGACGTGTTTCTTGATTTGGAGATTTTCGTCCGCGAAACCACGATGGTCATCAAATTTTCAGAAGTGGGGCAAGATGCCTGTCGCATTCACTTGCGGAGTTGCCCAAGGTGCGACTGGTATCTCCGGACCACTTGTTGCCGCTTGGTTTCAAGGCTTGGGTGTCTCGCGTGAACGTTTCGTAGTCTCGAACACAGCGATCTTTCTTTTTACGGGAATTACCCAACTCATCACTTTGACTGCTACTCAGCAATGGTCAAATCAAAGAGTTGTGGGTGCCTTCTTAGCTGCCGCAGTCGTAGCTGTGGCTCTCCCGTTTGGAATAAGGATTGGCCGCACAATAAACGCCGCCCGTTTCGATATGGCTGTGAGTACGATCATCACCGTGTGCACGGTCAGTTTGTTGATTCGGGCGTTCTAGGCCGCCGGTAACGTCATCATGGTGAATCGTCTTGTAGCCCTGTGTATGCCCGGAGGACGGCAGTTCGTTGAAGCTGTCCAACGGGTGTGGGACGAAGGTGACGCCGTACTGCCGGTAGACCAGAGGTTGCCCAAGAAGGCTCAACTTGACTTGATTGGGCATATGGGAGCTTCAGTTGTACTTGACCCCGCAGGGGCCTCATCGTTAGATGGATGGCCGGTCGAATCAGATGATGCACTGGTGGTGGCGACTAGTGGCAGTACAGGCCAACCCAAAGGTGTTGTCCTCGAACACAGGGCTCTGGTTGCTAATGCTGAAGCCACCAACGCCTTTCTGAGAGTCGATCCCGATGTCGATAAATGGCTGGCGTGTCTGCCTTTGAGTCATGTAGGCGGATTTTCAGTTCTAGTTCGTGCACTTCACTCTGAGGCTCCACTTGAAGTTCACGATGGTTTTGACGCTGATCGAGTCATGGCAGCTGCCCGCGGGGGAGTGAATCTAGTTTCACTGGTACCCACGGCCATGCGAAGAGTAGAGACAGGACTATTCCGGAAAGTTCTAGTCGGTGGCTCTTCTGTTCCCGCTAATCGTCCAGACAATGTCATAGCTACTTATGGGATGACCGAAACTGGCAGCGGAGTTGTTTACAACGGGCATCCACTTGAAAATGTTGAAATACGCATAGTGAAAGGCGAAGTTCAGATCCGTTGCCCGATGCTGTTTAGGTGTTACAGGAATGGAGCCAACCCGATTACCAGAGATGGGTGGTATCCAACCGGTGATGCTGGGAAATTAGACAGTGAAGGCGTCCTAACCGTGGACGGGCGTATGGGTGACATGATCATCACGGGTGGCGAAAACGTCTGGCCAGTCGCTGTTGAACGAATATTGAGTAAGGCCCCAGGCATGCGTGAGTGCGCAGTAGTTGGACGGCCCGACCCTGAATGGGGCCAGTCTGTTGTCGTGTTAATAGTGCCTGATGCCGTTCCGCCTTCGTTAGATGAGCTCCGTGAGTTGGTCAAGGAATCCCTACCAACATATTGCGCGCCGCGATCGATTGAGTTTGTCGAACAACTTCCGAAAACCTCCTTGGGGAAACTCCAGCGGCATCTGCTTTGAAGTAGCTGTCAGCAGCTATTGCCTTATAGGCGGTGAAGATGACCATTTATGGGTTGGACATCTTCTGGTAAGTCCTCCACAAAAAGGGGAGCGGTACCCAAGCCATGAATCTGGTCAGGCGCCAACTCCAAAGCTAAGTCCCTAGCTGCCCTCAAGGCTATTGGGCCATCTAGAAATGACGATATGACAATATCGATATTGTTCTCGGCGGCGAGAGCTGCAATGACTCGGGTCGCTGGAGGCCCTCCCAGAATTGAGGGTTTTAAGACGAAGGTTTGGGCTGCTTTCAGTTCGATAAGACGATCAATCTGCTGCAGGTCAGTTAGATGTTCATCAGCACCCACGCTGATCCCCGTTTCTTCTTTTATCCTTCCCCACTCCGACGGATCAGAAGTCGGTTCTTCCACGAGCGCGATACGGCTGGCTTCCACACGCGTCAGAACGCCGAGAGCTTCCTGTTTTGTCCATCCCCCATTCGCGTCTAACCGAAGCAACACTTGTGAATCAACAAGATTCGTCGCAAGCTCGATTCTTGCGATGTCGGTCGCAACGTCTGCCGCTGCGACCTTCAATTTCACTGCGCGGTGGCCATTGTTGATTGCATCAGAAATTTGTCTTTCTACTAACGAAATTTCTCGAGCTCCGATTAACGCTTGAACCGCTACAGATCCGGACGGCAGTGGAGTCTGGGATTTCGACTGCTGAAGGTAATCGAGAGCCGTATTAGCTCCGCTACGCGCAGCTGGTGGCGCAGGCAGAGATTCTAAATTGTTTGACCACTCGATCAGAGCGGTCTGTGTTTCTTCAAAAGTTTCTACCCCGAAACCAGGTAATGGAGCAGCTTCTCCGTGTCCGAAAAACTCATCCTGCTGTGCTGTTATTTCGATGATGTGTCGATGCGTTGTCTTACCGTGCGCGGTCACCATAGGGTTGCGAAGTTGCAGAGTTCTCTTGTTGAGGGTTACGAGCACGAGAAATGTTCCATGATTGCTTCAGCGGTCACATTGGGTTGTTCAAGGTGAGTCGCGTGACCTGAGTTTCTTATTACTCGAATAGATGCATCTGGGATTTGTGTCGCAAGGTCTTGAGCAATGTTTAAGAACTTATGGTCTTTTTCACCAACGAGAAGCATCGTAGGAGGGGTCAAATATTGAAGTACGTCGTGTAATGGCATCATGGTGCCAGTACCGCTCGCCCTGAGGCTGTTGGCTAAACCGAGTGGATGGTTTGAAACGCGTTGGTCGATTGAGTCTTGCCACTGTTGTGCAGTCAGGCTTTGATGAAGGCTCTCCCACATAGGTTGAGCTACCCAGGTGTTGACGAAGTCTCTAACCCCGCGTTGAGAGATCGATGCTCCAAGCTCATAGTCCTGTTCTAAACGGTGTTGTCGATCCTTTGGGTTGCTGATCCCAGAGCTTGCTCCGATGAGCACTAACGATTTCACCATTTTGGGATGAGACAAAGCGAAAGTCAGTGCTATCCGACCCCCAAGGGAATAGCCGACTATTGATGCTGGTGAAGCATTGAGTTGACTAAGCAGCGACGACAATTGTGACGAGATATTTTCAAGGTAATAAGGGTCTAAGGATGCGGGTGATTCGCTTTGGCCATGACCGACGAGATCCGGAACAATTCGATAGCCATCTAAAAGGTCCGTTAGTGGTTCCATAGCTGAGGCACACCCTGTGAATCCATGGATAATCAGAATGGGGTCACCGGTGCCGGCGATTTGAACTTCTAGATCGATATTCTCGCAGCGAAATTTCATGACGATGAGAGTGAATCAGTGACCGCTTGTGCGAGCAGACGATGCTGGTCAAGATCCAGCTCCGGATCCACTGGAATTCTGATCACTCGTAACCGTTGTGGGTTCGCTAATAGTTCTGCGAGCCTCGTGGTGTCAGTGACTTCCGAGTAATCGACAGCTAGTGCTTCGGTAATTTCGCGAATGGGGAGAGATTGAGGGGTTGTAAAGAATTCCTTGAACAAGGATGGTTCGGTTACTTGGGAGATCGGTAAGTGGCTGAAGATTCCGCCACCCTGATCGTCGAGAACGACGATTGTTAACGAGAGGTTGTCGTTCAGAATTGCTACTAGACCGCTGATGTCATGCTGAAAAGCCAGGTCTCCGATTAATAGTGTTGTTTGGTTGCCTGCAGCAGCGACGCCTGCGGCACTAGAGATAACACCATCTATTCCACTTGCTCCTCTATTCCCTATGACCCGAAGCGGGTCCAAACGAGCTTCGAGGAAGCTATCAACGTCTCGAACAGGCATTGAATTAGATACATAAAGCACATGATCGCTGGGGAGTCGTCGACCTAATTCTCGGGCAACAGCTGGCTGTGATAGAGGTTCACTGTCAAGAACCTTGTTAATGACCGTTGCCGCCTGCTGGTCAGCGGTTTGCCAACTGTGAGCCCAGTCCTGGTCAAAGGCAGGTGACTCGATGGTTTCGGCAATTTCCATGAGTCCCTCATGGCCGGTTGTCGCAACCTCCGAAACGGTAAAGCTCGGGTCTGCCCAGCTACTCGACGGATCAAACATGACCAGTGGTGCCTTATGGTGTTCCAACCAAAGTCGTAGGGGCTTACAGGTGGGGGGACCGCCTAAACGAACAATAATTTCGGGCACAACAGTCTTGGCCCATGAGCTGCGCAATAAATGATCGTGATGATTGATCACGACAACACCATCAGATATCGACCGCAATTGAGACAATGGTTCAGCCAGGAGTGGATAGCCGGTCTTCCGACAGAAACTGTGAACCGCTTCCTCCCAATGTGATCCCTGGGTCATTGGACCAGCGATGACAAGTCCCCGCGGTGCTTTCTCGAAAGTTTTAGCTAGCGCCTTGATTCTGGAAGGGGCGAGAGTCGCTATCGGGTAGTCAAGCTGGATCGCGACTGACTGCGGTGGGGCTGAGCGTCCAAGCTTTGGTTCCAAGGGTTCCCTAAATGGCCAATCGAGATGGACAGGGCCGGGGCGTAAACCCGTGGATGAATGAACAGCACGAGCCGCTGTTCGTTGGAACCAATTCACATTGGGTTCTGTGACGACAGGAAGTTCGGCGAACCATCGAATGTTGCTGCCATAGATATTTGTCTGGTCGATTGTCTGACCTGCCCCCCAGCCTCGCAACTCCGGCGGGCGATTAGCGGTGAGGATGATCAGGGGAGTCTCTGACCAATTGGCCTCTGCGATTGCAGGTAAGTAATTCGCCGCCGCGGTGCCAGATGTGCAGAGTAGAACGACAGGTTTGCCCGAAGACTTGGCTAGTCCTAAAGCGAAGAACGCGGCAGAACGTTCGTCAAGTCGGACCCACGTCTTGATGCCTGGAGCTTCAGCAAACGTCAACGTCAGTGGTGTCGATCTAGAACCAGGAGAGATGACTGCATGGCCGACACCTTGACTGGCGAGTTCATGGACAAACGCTGCGCACGCGTCATATACCGGATCTTCAGTCATTGATCTATGGAGTGAGGTCGAGAGCTCCGAGCAGAGCTTCAAATTTAGTAGCTGTCTCGGCCAGCTCACGTTCGGGTTCTGCACCCTCGACGATGCCCCCTCCCGCGAACAACGTAAGAGAGTTATCTGTTAAGAGAGCTGATCGCAAAGCAACTCGGAATTCTCCACCACCCTCAGGAGTCATCCACCCAACAGGAGCTGCGTACCAGCCACGATCCATCAATTCGTTCTCATCGATCCAATCCTGAGCTCGTTGTCTGGGCAGACCTGCAACAGCAGGAGTTGGATGTAGTGCCTTGACTAGGTCAAGAATGTCAGTATCTCCCGGCAAAGTCCCTGAAATAGGGGTATGGAGGTGTTGTATGCGCCGTAATTTCATTACACCTGTGGTTGCTGGTGAGTCCAGGTGAACGCCCGCGATAGTCAACGCGTGCGTGATGTCGTCAATAACGATTTGGTGTTCGTTGCGTTCCTTGGGGTTCGCTAATAGCTCGGCGCGCAACCGAGCGTCAGCTCCGGGATGCTCATGACGAGGCCGAGAACCCGCCAAAGCGGCAGTTTCGAGACGATCACCAGCAACGTTTACAAGCTTTTCGGGGCTAGAGCCGAGGAAGATTTGGCTGCCATGGGCTACTGCGAAAGTAGCGCAAGAAGGATGTCTCAGCGTGAGGCGCTTGAGTAGTGCTCCAGCGTTGAGATTTGCAGGGAGGGACAGAGAGCGAGCTGTCACGACCTTTGCCATGTTGCCAGCGTCGATTTCTCTCAGCGCGTGGGAGACCAGGTCCAAATAGTCCTGATCGTTTCGGTGGTCAACATTTTTGACCCACCCAAGGCTTTGATCTAATTGTGGAGTAAGGGACGGCAGCTTTGCTCCGTCGACATGAGTCATCCAGGTGGAACCATTAGATCGAACTACAAAAATTTCGGGGAGGACCAACTCGCCTCCCCCAAATACAGCCCAATCAGGGTGGCGTTCAATTTCGCGGTCGCTGAATGCGAATCCACCAACGAGGACTCCGGCTGAGTAATCGGGGCCAGCTTCACCAGCTATCTCAATTTTTATTGTGTCTAATGCAGCGCGTATGGATTGGAATCGTGATGCTCGATTCTCGGTTCTGAAATGTTGAGCTGCGCCGAGGGCGACAAATTCGAAATCCGAATCTGGAACCGCCCAGTACGCCTTTTGGTGATGGGTGGACGAAGCCCAGAGATGTAACAGATCCAAGGGCTCTTCTAGTTGTTTCCGAACGAGGGTTAGCTGACGAGACTCAGCCAGGGCGGTCACTCTGGCTCGCTATCGGTTAGAAGATGCCGACCTACTTGTTCGACCAGTGTTTGGCGGAAGTGTTGAGCTACGAGTTCTGTAACTAGGGGCACGATGCTTTCGACCACTTGGGTCTGCGAAGAAGTTGATGTTGCATCGAGGTGTTTCGCGAACAGGGCAACGGCATCTTTGGCGACGCTCTCTACATGATCAGCGTGCCGGACCGCTAAATGAATTAGGTCATCGAATGGGACGCCAGCATCAAGCAGTCCGACACCGGCTTTTAGCATCGAAAGTGTCGCGACCCCGAACTGTTCGCCGTTGGTGTTAAGTGGCCTAATTAGTCCTGCATCGACGGCGAGATGCACGATTTCTTTGTCAATGCCGGAAGCTATAACTAATTCATTTAGAGAGAGTGAATCTGAGGCGCCGTTCAGTGAAGTCAGTAGTGGGTGAGGTGATGAATCAGCTAGCCGTTGGATCTGCGCCAAGCTGAACCCGTTGTCAGACAACTGCCTGATTTCATGTAGCCGATCAGAGTGCGAATCGTCGTAGACAGCTACCCGTCCTTCGCGTGCAGGTGGGTGCAAAATCCCGATCTTTTGGTAATAACGGATGGTGTCGACGCTGAGTTTGGCATCTCCCGCTAATTGTTCGACTCGCACACCCATAGTTTAAGAGTGATAACTCCAAGAGTCACTACTCTCAACGTTAATTTGTGTGGCTGTCCTAGTTAATTTGCTTTGCCATGCCTTCCCAATAAGGGGCGCGGAGCTTGAATTTTTGGAGTTTTCCGGTAGCAGTTCGAGCCAGCTCATCTCGAATTTCCACAGAAGTCGGACACTTATAGTGGGCCATTTTCTCGCGGCAATAGTCAATCAGGTCCTGGTCAGTCGCTGATTGATCTTCAGCCAGTACGACAAGAGCCTTGACTGTTTCACCCCACTTTTCGTGTGGGACGCCGATGACAGCGACTTCAGCTACTGCTTGGTGGCTGAAAAGGGCATCTTCGACTTCTATTGAAGAGACATTCTCGCCTCCCGAAATAATCACGTCTTTCTTGCGGTCTGAGATCGTCACGTGATGCTCATCGTCCATGGTCCCACCATCACCGGTATGGAACCATCCGTCCACAATTGCTTCGGCAGTCGCCTCTGGTTGTTCCCAATACCCCTCAAGAACGACGTTCGACCGGGCCAAGATCTCTCCCTGATTATCCACCTCGATCTTCACCCCAATCGCAGGTGCACCGGCGCGACTTAATTTCCGTGCCTTTTCTTCGAAGTCGAAGTCATCCCACTCAGATCTGCATCGGTTCATCGTTAGCAGCGGCGAAGTTTCCGTGAGTCCATAAATTTGGATGAACTCCCAACCCAGTTCTTCTTCCATCCGGGCAATTGTTTGGGTTGGCGGAGGAGCCCCTGCCACGACCATTCTCACGCGCCCTCGTCCAGGGATTTCACCTTCCCAATCTTGAGCTGCCTCTAGTACTGCGGCAACAACTGCCGGAGCTCCACACATGTACGTAATGTCGTGTTCTTCAATGCGTTGAAGAATGTCTTCCCCTCGCACCTCGCGGAGTACCACATGCTTGCCTCCCATGCCTGTAACTGCATAGGGCATTCCCCAGCCGTTGCAGTGGAACATTGGCAAAGTGTGTAGGTAGTTATCCCTATCACTTACTCCCGCATGCCAACCGAACGTGGTTGCGTTCACCCACAGAGCCCGATGCGTTTGTTGCACACCCTTAGGCCGGGCTGTTGTGCCGGACGTGTAATTAATAGTCGCTGTCGCGTCTTCATCTGGTGTCCAAATTTCAGGCTCGCCGCCTGATAAATACATCTGGTCGTCACTATCGGTACCCATGACCACAAAATGATCGACATCTATGTCCTTGCAGGTGTCTTCCATCGAAGGATCAACTAACAGCATTGATGCCCCACAGTGATCAACTATGTAAGCAATTTCGTCATGACTCAGACGAAAGTTAATGGGGACAAAGACGCGTCCATAGCCCGAAACCCCCCAAAATGAGGTCATTAGCCTGCCGGAGTTTTGTGACACCATGGCGACGCGCTCGCCGATACCTATACCCAATTCATCTAGCTTTGCGGCTTGCTCCCTGACTTTGACCCCGAACTCCCGCCAAGTCAACTCACCTAAACCGCCGCCGGGCACATCAGGTTCGTCAACTAGAGCGACCCGGTCTGAATAGACGTTCTCTGCCCGATATAAAAAATCGGAGATCGTGAAAGGCACCTTCATGACGTATTTCTTTCCTCGGTCTACTGATCGATGTTGGAGCTAACAGTAGACCGGTAAGGTCCATGTAAGTCCAGTGAGATGACCCAAAATGTCTTTTCAAGTACATCTAATCGACGGAACCTATGAACTCTTCAGACATTTTTTTGCGGTGCCCTCTCGAAAAACTGACGCCGGGGTTGAAGTGGGAGCAATTCGAGGAGTGCTAAGTAGCGTCATAAGTTTGCTTGAGCAAGGTGCCACACACTTGGCGGTCGCCACTGATCATGTCATCCCTTCGTTTCGAAACGACTTATGGCCTGGTTACAAAGATGGTTCTGATATCGACCCTGAGATTGCCGAACAGTTTGAGCCCCTCGAAGAAGGCCTCCGAGCCCTCGGTGTTGAGGTTTGGCCAATGGTTGAGTTCGAAGCAGATGATGCCTTAGCCGCAGGAGCTGCGATGGCTAGTGCCGATGCGAGAGTTGCCAAGGTACTGATCTGCACACCAGACAAGGATTTAGCTCAATGCGTCGGCGGCAAAGTCTTCCAGTGGGATCGCAGGAAGGACTTCCTCTTCGATAGCAGCGAAGTTCACAACAAGTACGGGGTCTTCCCTTCTTCCATTCCGGACTACCTAGCACTCGTTGGAGACACAGCTGATGGATTCCCGGGTCTAGCGGGTTGGGGGCAGAAGTCCTCGGCGACGTTGCTGAATCACTACGGTTCGATCGAAATGATCCCAAATGAGATCGATGATTGGGAGGTGACTGTGCGCGCCGGTAAGACGCTGGCTGCGACCTTGGCCGAACACCGCCAACAAGCGCTCCTTTTCAAAGAAATAGCAACCGTACGTGTCGATGCCCCGGTCGCAAAATCGGTTGAAGATTTGGAGTGGAAACATCCTGGTCCAAACTTCGAAGAGTTCTGTGCGAACAACCGTATGGAGGCACTTGCGTCGCGAGCTCAGACGCTACGCGCACATCGGGTTTAGGATGGGGGAATGAAACTTGGGCCAGTCCATCACGTATCAATCAATTGTGCGGATGTTGAAGCCACAGCACCGTTCTATACCGAAGTGCTTGGAATGAAGACGCTGGAACGTCCCGATCTCCCGTTCAACGGGCGATGGCTACAAACCGAAGGGGGTGGCGAAGTACACCTCATTGAGATTGAAGGTTGGCAACCCCCCAAAGGGCAACACTGGGCTTTTCGGGTAGAAGACATCGACGCCACTGTCACAGAGTTACGAGACAGGGGAGTTGAGGTCAAAGACCCCAGGGAACTACCCGGGAAAATCGCGCGGCAAACCTTCTTCTTTGACCCTTCAGGCAACATGATTGAACTGAATCAGCCCGCCTAAACCGAGCTGATAAGGCGATCAACCGCCGACAAAGAAACTTTCGATTGCTATCTGGTACCC
>Ga0066850_10000838_pt1 | contig 16415 bp, 13 predicted proteins | sample ETNtaG_4_FD_67282 | JGI IMG/M metagenome (GOLD analysis project Ga0066850, IMG submission 67282) | Marine microbial and viral communities from oxygen minimum zone, Eastern Pacific Ocean - ETNP201406SV67 | ecosystem: Environmental > Aquatic > Marine > Oceanic | place: Pacific Ocean: Eastern... | reverse complement strand
CGGTCGTAACAGATGTAAACACCAACCTTGCCAACTGCGGTGTCGAACACCGGGTAACCCAAATTCCCAGGTTTGAAGTAGTACTTCTCTTGGAAATTAGGCCCATGAGGGATGTGGTTCTTTCGGTACTTCCCGAGATATGACCCGTCAGAGTCAATTACGGCCGCAGTGTTGTAATAAAAGCCATCTGCTTTCTCGTAGAGAGGGACAACCAACACCATGTTGAGTTCCTGGGCCAGTTCTTGCATTGCACTGGTAGTTGGCCCGTTCGGGACCTCTTCGGCCAGATCAAACCATTTTGGATTTTCTGTCTGACAGAAGTACGGCCCAGTAGCGAGTTCTTGCAGGCAGGCGACTTGAGCGCCCTTCCCGGCAGCCTCCCGTAAGAGGGAGGTCTGCCGGTCAAGCATTGCTTCTAAGGGCTGGAGCCCTGTTGTTTGGATCAGTGCGGCTCTCACAACAGAGCTCATAATTGTCTCCTACCCGAATAGCTCTCGTGGATCGAGATCCATTGGCTTAAAGTTGTTCCCGTACAAATCACCCTCAGGCATCTTTTCGCTCCGTAGAGCCCGGTCACGGTGAGACATGTCGAACGAGTCCTTCGAAGCGGTGTTCTCGATCACCCCGTAGTTATAAAGGATGTCCGCTGTCTCCTGATACATGCCGTCAGTCAGGTTGAACAATCCGTTCGTAGAAGGCCAGAGCAGTTTGTTGACCTCGTTCATTTGCCACGTCTGGAAGTCACGCGGAAGCGCTGGTCCATTGGCTAGAACGATGTCAATACAACTTTCTGGGTTGTCCCTGCAGTGGATCCAACCACGTGCTGTCGCTCGGATAAACCTCTCTGCAATATCAGGGTTCTCAGCTAGCCACGATTCCGTGGTCACTAGGGAGTCTTCAAGGGTGGCTGTGCCTTCCTCGTTTGGATCCCACATGAGTATCTCTCTGCCACTTTCGTTCCCTGCTAGTGCTTGCGCATACTCGTTGTAGGTCATTGCCGAAGCCAGATCTAGTTGGCCATCAAGGAACGCGACCATGTCCCAGCCTTGGCTGAAAATATTCGCATCGGCATCGACGTTCATTCCAAATTTACCGAAAGCTGCTGAAACCTTGGGCTCAAAGCCACCCCAAAGGCCAATAGTCTTTCCGGCCCAATCTGGCACGCCTCCAATGTCCAAATCATCGAAATAAACGAGTCTGTAAGCGCCTCTTTCAAATACTTGGCCCATGCTCACAACATCTGCCCCTGCCTCGCGGGAGGTTAAAACAACACCAAAGGGTTGGATCACTATGTCGCTGTCACCAGAGATCAACAGTTGTATTGGGTTTATATCTGGTCCACCTGGCTGGATTGTGACGTCTAGGTTTTCGTCAGCATAAAATCCCTGATCTAACGCAGCGTGGTATCCGGCGAATTGCGCTTGAGTCACCCATTGAAGTGTCAGCTTTACTTTGTCTGGTGCTCCATCGGAGCCCCCGGAGTCAGAATCATCTGAACTCCCGCAAGCAGCCGCTAATAGACAAAATGCCCCGAAAATGAGCGCTATGAATTTGATTCTTGAAGATCGCAAGGTTGGCCCCTCCCAACAGTTAGTTACAAATTAGTTAGTCAGCACAACCTAATCGAAGCAACCGGTGCGGTTCAGGAAAACAGTTAATCAAGTTTCTCGACGCGAGGAATGCCACCGCAAGAAATAACGATCAAGTAGAGAAACTGCGACGAACACAAGAACGCCCAACAAGCAGGCCATAACAATCGCCGACCAGACCTGCACCGTATGCAGCATTGTCGATTCGCGACGTATGTAGGCGCCCAGGGTCGAAACACTTCCGCCGAAGTACTCAGAGATGATGGAGATGATGATCGACAATGGCACTGCGGTCCGCAGACCGGCCATGACGTAGGGGAGGGCACGAGGGAGTACCAGAGCGGTCATTCGTATTCGCCAGTTTGCTGAGATGGACCGCATGAGGTCGTCGTGTTCGGAGGTACCGCTGAAACCCCTAGAAGCGAAAGTGAACATAATGGGAGCGACGCCAACCGCCACCATCGCCACCACTGCTTTGGAGGTGACTCCGAAGAAAATTGTCATTACCGGGTACAGAGCGACTACGGGAAGAGCTTTTACGGTTGATGAGTAGCTGAGAAGGCCTTGGTTTAACCAACCAATTCCGTGGACAAGACCGGCTAAGCCAATTGCAATTAAAGACCCAAGCAAAACACCTTTGCCGGCTTCGATCCCTGTGTTGACGGCAAGTTCAACAAGGAGACCAAAATCCTCAAGGAACATGCTCCAGATAACCGAGGGGGCTGGCAGCATCAGGACCTGTACATCGCCGAGCCTGACAGCTAATTCCCAAATCGTAAGAAAGGAAGCAAAGAAAATGGTTGGGGTAAGCACGACGCCGATAGGGAGGTTCTTCCCACTGCTTTCAGAGCCGGCGCCCTTTATGACAGCGACGTCTTCACTGGTCATGAGGTGATGGCGCTGGCTTCCACCAAGGCGCGACGAACTTCGATTACGAGTTCGTAAAATTCGGGCATATCGCGAGTCTCGGCATTTCTGGGGTAGGGAAGATCGACGTTGATCAACTCCGTGATTCGCCCAGGACGACTTGACATGACCGCAATTTGAGAAGAGAGAAAAACTGCTTCAGTGATGCTATGTGTGATGAATAAAATGGTTGCCGAGAGTTGACCCCAGATTCTCATTAGTTCGAGGTTCAACCGGTCTCGTGTAATTTCGTCCAAGGCACCGAAGGGTTCATCCATTAAGAGGACACTGGGGTTAGTTGAGAGGGCTCTAGCAATGGCGACGCGCTGTTGCATGCCGCCAGACAATTGCCAGGGATGGTGTCTCGCGAAGGACCCCAAACCCACTAACTCGAGCATTTCAAGTGCGGTTTGGTTTCGTGTCGGGCGGTCGACGCCCATTACTTGAAGAGGAAGAGTTACGTTACGTAGGACCGTTCGCCAGGGTAATAAATTAGGTGACTGGAAAACCACCCCGAATTCTCGGGCAGCTCTGGCTTCTGCCGGCATCTTTCCATTTACTGAGATCTCGCCTGTTGAAGGTTCGACTAGATCGGAAAAAGCCCTTAATAGAGTTGATTTACCGCAACCTGATGGGCCGATGATCGACATGAAGCCGCCCTGTTTAACTTCAAGATCTACTTCTTCTAGGGCCTGAACATCTCCACCCTTGCTAGAAAAGCGTTTTCCTAACTTTGCTGCGTGCAGACCGAGGGTTTCACTTTCGCCAGCCATTTTTTAGAGCACTTCTCCTTGAGATCTAGGGCCGAGAGCGAAATACGCCACCAACCGGACTGATAGAACAAAGATCGCCCCCAAGACGCATGAAGTCAGAGCGACGCAATAAAGCGCTCGGGGTTCGGTTATGTAGAACTGCCAAGAAGTGAGGATGACAACACCCAGACCCTCCTTTGATCCAAATGGCAGCTCTGCGACGATTGCTCCGACAACCGAAAAAGCTGCTGCAGTTTCAAGCCCAACAAAAATGAGAGGCGAGGCAAACGGAATCTCTAGAATTCTCAAACTGGTTCGTTTAGAGGCACCGTATGTTCGGAGCAATTCGTGACTTTCCTGTGGAACAGATTGGATACCGCGAGCAGTAGCGACCGTAACTGGGAAGAAGGTTAAGTACGTTGTGATTACTGTCTTGGTCACTCCACCGGTACCGAGCCACAACACCAACGCAGGAGCTATAGCTACGATCGGAACGGCTTGGGCTGCAACGATGAGGGGCATAAGGCCATTGCCGACGAACTTGCTTCTGGATATTGAAACTCCTGTAGCTAATCCAAAGGCGGTCCCCACAAGAAGCCCAATCAAACTTGCTTTGGCTGTTGACCAGGCATTTTTTACTAAGAACCAGCTGTAATTCTCGTTCTGTGAAGTTGTGCTTCCTAAGAAGCTAAGGATGTCCCAAACATGTGGCATCGTTCGATCGCCGGTGCCCGTAATGAGTTTTGCCAACTCCCAAAGAGTGGCTGCAATCACAAGCAATAATATTGCTACCAGAATCTGTCGAATGCCCGCCCAAAGGCGTTCTCCTATGGGGTTAGGGACATTTTCGAGTTCTTCGGCGAGAACGGGGTCGGAACCTAAATCTGTATTACTCACTGCCCTTAGACATTACCCAAGTTTGCCGCTCTGGCGATTTGTTCAAGAGTGCCAAAGGCATCTTGCCCAAGGGGAGTTAGAACAGGTTCTGTGCAACCGTGATCCACCCATTCTGCTATGCGGTCAAGAGCGTCAGTCGCACTACCACAGGCTGCCACGCTCTGGGTTAGTTCGTTGGACACAAGTTTCATTGCTTCTTGTATCTGTGCTTTGGTCGCCGGCCAGCCCATAATCGATTTAATTTTGGCTACGAGTTCCTCGTCGGCTCCAGAGAACTCGGTTATGTGAGGCTGCTGAGCAATGTATTGGGTAAGAAATTCTTTGCAGTCATCAATTGCTTGTTGTGGGTCATCATTGTTAACAGATACTGCGATTAGCTGAGGAACCTGAAAATCATCTAACGAGCGCCCTGATTTTTCAGCTCCGCGTCGGAAAGCAGCCATCGCTTCATCGTTGTATGAAGGTGGAACGAGAAAGTCGAGGAGACATCCGTCTGCAATTTCTCCTGATAGGGCGCACATGCCCATTCGCACAGCCCCGATATGAATTTCAACGGGGTAGGACTTACCAAAGTCATCTGATGACCCGTCGAATTTGACGCTGTCGAGATCAACGAATTGGCCTTGGTAAGTGACTTCCTCCCCGTTGAGGAGTTGTCGTACGACGGTGACAATCTCACGCATGGCCTTTAATGGTTTCTCATTGGGTAATCCGACGCGGGTAGCAAGTGGCTCCCACCATCCTCCGAGGCCTAGTCTGATTCGTCCAGGGGCGAGATCATCTAAAGTTTTTGCCGTGACAGCAAGCAACGCTGGATTTCGAGTTCGGTAAGGCAAAATGCCGCTTCCAATTTTGATCCGCTTGGTGTAGGCCGCTATCACAGACATTGGAATAACCCCGTTACTCGCTAGGCGTCCTTCCCCAACCCAGATACATTCAAAACCTTTTTCCTCAGCCCATTGGGCCTGAGCAACCATATCGCCGAAACCGTTGGGCAAATCTGGGCCACCTGAGCGCTTAGGAGCTCCTGAACTGATCATCAAACCGAAGTTGTGCATTTCTCCCCCAAATCACTGTCTCTCATGAAATCTGAATATTAGTCATTCAAGTGATTGAGCGTCGCTTGATATGAATCCAGGCAGCGAAACGGAGTACTTCTTGGGGGACTATTAAGTAGCGACTGGTGAACGTTCTTGCGTTATGGAGGAGGGTGCTTACAATTTTTCCCGCCAGCGAGAAAATCAACTGTCTGGCTACCTCCGGTTGAATCAATAGCGGCGAGTAATGAACCGAAAAGTAAACCGGCGTAGAACACCCGTGACTGGTGGCGCGTAACAGCCGTTGAGTATGACCAATAACAATTAGAGTTTTCGAAATCACCGTAGGTAATTGTTCAGGCAGGTAGAGATGTCAGATTTCGTATTAACCGGCGCAACCGTGCTCGCGGGGGAAAACCTTTCCCCTCAGGAAAATAGTTGGGTGAAGGTGAGTCAACAGGGCCGAATTGCCGACATAGGCACAGGTCATTGGGGAGGTTCCAATACCACTCAGCTTGATGCGTCCGGCACGATCATATGCCCCGCTTTCTTAAATGGTCACACTCATGTTATTGACGGTTTCTTGAAAGAAGTGGGATTCGGGATGCCTTATTGGGAAGTGTTCATGCCGCCAGAAGGACTCCGCCATCAGGCTCTGGCAGGTACGTCTAGTGAGGTTCTGAGGGAACAACTGGACCGTACTCTGGACCAGATGATTGCCTGCGGTACTTCGCTTTTCGTCGACTTTCGTGAAGGAGGTCGCCCTGGAGTTTCGTTGCTGGAAGAAGTAGCTGCCGACAAACCCATACAACCGTTTACTCTCGGACGCTTCGCTGCGTACCCGCCCCAACCCGCAGAAGCTCTCAATGCAAATGACGGCGCTCTGAGTCAGGAAGCATTGCGTGAAATTTCAGGAATAGTCGAACAAGGAGCTGGCTTTTCACTCATTGGTGCGAATGATTTGACCGATGAAGGGTTGGCTCAAGTTGGACATCATGTGCGCTCACTCGGCGCCCTCTTGGCGCTTCACGTCGCGGAATCACCCCCGTATCGTGAGCTATCTATTGAACGAACTGGACAAAGCGATGTCCACAGAATTGTTGATCACTTGATGCCTGATTTTGCAGTACATCTGACCTTTGCTACTCCAGATGAAATGACCCGCCTTGCGGAAGCGTCGATACCAGCTGTTTGTTGTCCCCGAAACCACGCTGTCATCGGGCTCGGAATCCCTCGTTTTGACTTAATGCTCGAAGCAGGTATGACAGTGGCGATTGGAACGGACAACGTTATTTTGTCTTCCCCCGACCCGTTAGCGGAAATCCAATTCGCGTCACGAGCTATCCGGGCCATCAGAAAAGATCCGTCTTTTCCCACGGCTACGGACATGCTCAAGATGATCACGATTAATCCTGCCCGTATTCTTCATGTTGATCATGAACGCGGCTCAATTGATAAAGGTAAACGAGCAGATCTCGTCATGCTTGACGCGACGACTCACAATCTCGCTCCGCTAAACGACCCTGTGGCGGCATTGGTCAATCGGGCAACGCCCGCAGACTTTAAAGCGGTATTTAATGAAGGTGTTCAAGTGTGCGGGCAGCCACTTGAGGTCGTTTAGGCATTAACGCGGATCTAATGCGTAATGGGTGAACGTAATGCCTTTGTGAGGTCGCTGAGATCTTCGGCGTCGCTGACACCCCAAAGTAGTGACTCGAGATTCGGATTGGATCGCCCTTGAGTAAGACGGGCAAATTTCGAAGTTAGTTCGTGGACATCAAGTGGATCATGCATCGAACCTTTTTGACCATGAACCGTGGCGTTCAGCACTCTCCCATCAACAAGGTTAATTCGGACCCGACCTCCCATTTTCCAGGCGTAGGTCGCATCAAACTCTGCTGCTGGTCGAATCGCTACCACTTTGTCCTGCAGAGCAGAAATTTCAGGTCCGGAGATGCGATCAGGGTGATATGTGTTGGGGTCGACCGGGTCGGCGATGAGTGCCGCAGCAACGTTGAATTGGGCTGAGTACTGCGCAGCCATAACAGAGGTGGTGCCGTCCATATCATTTTGGACGGCAGCTTTAGTTGGCCCATCTAATTCGATGCTTTCGATATCTTCGGGTTGTAACCCGTGATCGTGCCGTAGCTGCATTGCCGCTTGAATCATTGGGTGAATGTCACTACAGGCTGCGTATGGTTTGACAGTAATTTCGTCGAGCATCCATCTTTGCCCTAGGCGATCCGTAAGTAAATCTAATCGTGGGTCATCGGTGAAAATTCGACAGAACCCGTACCGCCCGGCAAGCCCATCTAACGCGCCTTCAAAACCACGTGCCGCCAATAACGCTGCCGTAAGTCCCCCTTCGGCCGCTCGCCCGGCATGAATTCGTTTAGCCATGCCACCTGAAGCGGCAAATTCCATCGTGCCTGAAGCTAGTGAGGCCGCGATCCCAAACGCGTGGTTAAGTTCTGTGGGACCAAAGTTTAAGAGTCGACCTGCTGCTGCAGCAGCTCCAAAAACACCTGACATTGACGTCGGATGGAAACCAGCCAACATATGGGACGCCGGCCCAACTGCGATCCCAGCACGACCCATTGCTTCGTAACCGATAACAATTGACTCAAGTAAATCGTGCCCGGAACGACCAAGGTCTTCTGCCAGTGCCAGTGCAGCGGGTATTACGACGGCCCCGGGATGGTTTATTGCTTCCTCGTGAACGTCGTCGAGTTCGAAAGCATGACCCGACGCCCCGTTAGCCAACGCAGCCATAACCGGAGTGCTGGTTGCATTAGGTCGGCCAATGATGGTGGAGTTGCCGATCGCTCCCGTGGAGAGAGCATGCTCAATCACAGCATTCGACCATGGTTGGTCCGCGCCGAAGATTATTGAGCCGGATGTGTCAATAAGTTTGGCGGTAGCAAGTTTTAACAAGCGTGGTTCGACTGAACCAGCTAATTGTGTCAGGAACTCAGCCAGTTCGGCGGTCTGACTAGGGGAGGTCAGCGAGGGCATCGACAAGTCGATCCATGTGTGGCTTGAGATTAACGTCACAGCGCAGGAAGCGGTCGTGGAGGCCTCGAAATGAAACTGAACCGTCCTTGACGATTACGCCGCGTTCGAGGAGTTCTTGGAAGACTTTTGGTGAGTTAGTGGCGGGGTCAAGAATTTCCACTAAAAAAAAGTTGGATCGACTGCCGCTGATCATCCGAAATCGGTCGAGCTCTTCGAATCTTCCTTGGACGTATTCGCGGTTTTGAACAATAGTTTGCACCGTTTGTTTGACGTGTGCTTCGTCTTCGAGTGCAGCAACGCCACCAGCAATTTGTAGTTGGCCCATATTCCACGTTGGCTTGACCGCTAGCAGCGCGTCAATAATCGGTTTAGAAGCAACCCCGAACCCAATTCGTAGACCCGCTAGCCCAAACGCCTTTGAAAATGTTCGTAACACAGCAAGGTTCTCGTATTCCGATGCAAGATGGATATAACCCGGAGTATCCGAATAATGGACGTACGCCTCATCGAGCACCACCAACGCATTTGGGGAAGCCTCAATGACACGTCGGACCTCCTTTTCGTCAAGCCAGGTGCCTGACGGGCTATGAGGGTTGGTTATATACACGATCCGTGTGTCGGGTTCTATGGCCTCAATGTAAATATCTACATCTAATTCCATTGATTGTCGGTTAGTCGCGTTATGGACTAAGACCGGAGTTCGACCTTCTGCTTCTGCGAAGAGGTGATAGATGGGAAAACACGGGCCTGGCATTTGGATCTTGTTGTTAGGGGGGCAAAAGGCGCGCGTTATGAGAGAAAGAATTTCCGTTTCACCAGCGCCACAAATTACCTCTTCCTGGTTAAACCCATAAGTTGCTGCGATCTTTTCCCTCAGGGGATCGGCGGTCCAAGAAGGATAAAGGTGCAATTTGTCAAGACATTCTCGAACGGCTGCAGTCGCAAGGGGGGAGGCACCGTGCGGGTTCTCTGCCGAGCCAAGTTTCGCGATGTCAGCTAACGGGATTCCGTAGCGCTCTGCGACGTAGTCGACTGGCAACCCCGGTACGTAGTACTCCGGAGTCTCTAGTCCAAGATGGGCGTAATGCATTACTCATCCAACTTTCCAGTAGAAAGGCTTGGTTTACGTTCGGCTTTAGTTTGCTTTTTAAGATAGAGATCACTGAACAGTACTGGCGGATATTTAGCTGTGCCGTCTGTGTCAAGACATGATGGGACGCACTCAATAAGTGCGTCATGATTTGTGTTATGGAAGAACGGGATGGCGATGCGATTAGTGCTCGCGTGCCTCGGGGGAGGGTTTGCGACGCGGTGAAGATTTGAAATCCACCGATCATTTGTCCACCGAGCCATAAGGTCACCGACGTTGCAGATCAGTGCTTCAGGTGTCGGGTGAACATCGATCCAACTACCGTTGCGTAGCCTGACTTGGAGTCCGCCTGGTGTATCGTCTCCGTACAAAATTGTCATCGTGCCGTAGTCCGTGTGGGCCCCTGCTCTGAGTTGGTTGTCTAAAGGAGCTGCTTCTTGTGCTGGATAATGCACTATGCGCACGACGCTTGTCGGTTTATCTATTTTGTCGTTGAAATAGAATTCTGGTAGATCCAATGCAACAGCAAAAAGACTCATAACCTTTTGGGCTAATGAAGACACCTGTAGGTAATAGTCCTGAAAAATAGAGCGGAAATTTGACGGCTGTTCAGGCCAAATATTTGGGGCGAAAAAGCTAGCTGCCTCTGGCCGGGCGTAATATCCGCTTCTCTCAAAATCAAAGGGTCCGAAAGCGAAACCCTCCTGAAGGTCGGGAGGTGTTTCTTCACCAAGGGTGTAAGCGAGCGAACGATTGCCGACCCAGTTGTAACCCCGGCTCATATGTTCGGGCGGGTTAGCGATTTTCATTTTTTCAACGAGGTCGAGTGTGAAAAACCTGAGAGCCGCCTCGCGCGCGCGGTTAATAAGCTTTGTCGAAATGCCATGCCCAACAATGGACATGAAACCAGTTGTACAAAGAGCGTCATCAACTTGTTGGGCTACTGACTTTTTTGCAGAGTTATTACCCAATCGAAAGGGTTCAATATCAATGACAGGCACCTCTGCATGCTTCATGGTGAACCAGCCGAAATTTCGTCAACTGAGTGTGTCGACATTGCTTTTTTCTTCCCTGATGATGCAAGCACTTGAATGGCAATGAAGCATAATCGCTGCCGTTAAAGACCGCCCTTGGCAGACTTTGTGAAGAGATCGAGTGAAATGACGATCACCGACTTACCCCGATGTGGCAAATAAGAGTGTGGGTGAGTGCTGTTGGTAGGCCGCGTATTTCAGCGTTCTTCTCGGCGGTACGCCAGCCCCAAAGCTGCCGGAGATGGAGATGGGCGTTTGCGGGAGCGGATTGAAATCATTAGAAGAATTAATAGTGTCAAGACATAGGGAAGCATTGAAAGAATTATTGGCGAGAAATCAACCCCGAAGGTCTGTAGCCGGGTCTTTAGTGCCAGTGTTCCTCCGAACAATAAGGCACCCCACGCAACTCGACCGGGTCGCCAAGCTCCGAAAATCACCAGAGCTACGGCTATCCAGCCCCGGCCTGCCGTTACGCCTTCAGCCCATTGTGGAGTAATGCTCAAAGTCAAGTAGGCCCCAGAAGCTCCAGCTAGTGCACCGCCCGCAGCTACTGCGGAAAGGCGAAGACCTAAGACCGAGTGTCCAGCTGAATCGGTCGATGATGCCGACTCGCCCGCTGCTCGCAGAGCCAGACCTAGACGGGTGCTTGAAAGAACCAAACTGGCCGCTACCCCCAACAGAAGAGCTAAGTAAACTATCGGCGCTTGGCTAAACAAGATTGGCCCGACCCATGGTAAGTCAGACAAGCTTCCCCATTCGACGGGTACTAATTCGGCACCCGGCGGTAAACCGACGTAGTCCTTGCCTATATAAGCAGCAAGGCCCAGTCCTAATATTGTGAGAGACAGACCAGAAACAACTTGCTCTGCTCCGAGCCCAACAGTGAAAAAACCGTGGACAGATGCCAATAAAGCGCCGCTGAGCATCGCAATTATTAAAGCGACCCACGGATTTTGAAATTCGACCCCAGCTATAAACGCAGTGACCGCGCCGATTGCCATCATGCCCTCAACGCCAAGATTTAAGACACCTGCTTTTTCAGCTAGTAGTTCACCTAACGCAGCTAAGTAGAGAAGGGCCCCGAAAGAGACTGTCGCGAAGAGCAGACCGATGAGTGATGCTTCATTCATGACTTGGCCTCCTCCGGGGCTGAACTCGGCCCGCTGTCTAGGGAGATGTGATACCGGCTAAAGACACCGGCACCGATTGCTCCGAACAAAACAAATGCCTGAAGAATTGTGGAGACAGAGGAAGAAACCCCCAGGGTTTGAATACTTTGTCCACCTATTTGGACGGCGCCGAAAAGTAAGGCGACCGCGGCCACACCCGATGGGCGCATAAGCGCTAAGGCAGCGACAATGATGCCCGCGAAACCGAAACCATTCGAAAGCGTTTCAGTTAGACGATCAGCGGTACCCGCTAATTCAACACCGCCAGCTAATCCGGCTACAGCGCCACTCAACACGAGAACGGTAAGAACTTTCTTAGGTAATGAAATACCGCTATATCGAGCCGTGGATTCCGAAGACCCGGCGATTCTCAGTTCGTATCCCCACCCTGTATAACGGACGGCGACAGAAGCGATGATGACCACGGCGACTGCTATGAGCAATCCGAAATGTGCTCGGCTGAAGAGTGTTGGCAAGCGGGCCTGGTCAGGCAACATAGGAGCCAACGGAAAGTTAAATGAGTCAGGGTCTTTCCAAGGACCATGAATAAGCCATTGGACTAGTCGAATCGCGACCTCATTGAGCATCAAAGTTGTAATGATTTCGTTGACACCGAGTTTCGCTCGAGCCACCGCAGGCCCAATTGCGAGGACACCGCCGCCACCTACCGCTGCAACAAGCATCATTGTGATGAGTACAAACCCGGGCCAATCGCCACCTATCCGAGCCACCCAAGCTGCAGCGATCGCCCCTGCCATTATTTGGCCCTCGGCCCCGATGTTCCAAAGTCCCATAGAGCCTGCAATAGCTACTGCTAACCCGGCAAGCCCAAGAGGAACAGCGCGGTTGAGTGTTATGGCCCAAGCATCAGGATCGCCAAGAGAGGCTTCGAACATTCTTGAATAGATTCTTAGAGGGTCATGCCCGGCACCTAAAAGAAGCAATGTGCCGACAAAGAGCGCGATTGCTAAACCTATGCCGAAAGCGAGGGGTTGCCCTCCTGGTAGGGGCTGTTCCCGAAGGCTTAAACGAGGACGTTTCATGATTGTGGAGTGGCTTGTGAATCAGAGAGCATTGCCATTCCAATTTCATGTCGAGACGCGGTTCGAGGATCGAACTCACCACGGATGATCCCCCCTTCCATCACGAGAAGCCGGTCAGTTAACGTGAGGAGTTCATCAAGGTCTTCGGAGATCATCATTACCGCAGCACCTGAATTTCGCTGATCGAGCAGCAGATCTTGGATCGCCTTCACTCCTTGCACGTCAAGACCTCGTGTTGGTTGAGAAGCAACTACCACCGAAGGTTTCCCGTCTAGTTCTCTCCCTACTAAAAGGCGTTGAAGATTTCCTCCCGAGAGAGCGGCGATTGGCCCACCGAGGTCACCTGCTCGAACTCCGAACCGGTCAACGATGTCAGTGCAATAGGACAGGGCTTTTTCAGCAACAATAAATGGGCCTCGTCGTTGTTGCCGGTAAACGCGAAGTATCGCATTGTCAGTTATGGAGAGGCGCGGTGCCAACCCCACACCTAGACGATCCTCAGGTATGTATGCCAGACCAGAGTGAAAGCGTCGGCGGGGGCTAACTGCAGTTATGTCAGCGCCGTCCATGAATACTGTGCCGCTGTTCGACGGTCGTAAACCAGCAATTACGTCAGCTAGTTCACGTTGCCCATTGCCGGCCACCCCAGCGATACCAACTATTTCGCCCGAATGAATTCGGAAGCTGACGTCAGAAAACGCATCGACACCACGGTCGCCCGTGGCGCTCAAATTTTGTAGCTCCAGTAAAGGCTTTCCCGGAGTTGCTGCCGCAGGTCGGACAGGGACGGTAGGAGACGCGCCGACCATGAGACGTGCTAGCTCGTTTCGGTCAGTTATTGCCATTTCCAACGATCCGGCAACGGTTTTCCCCTGCCTTAAAACCGTGGCTTCATCACAGATCCCGGACACTTCATGCAATTTGTGGCTGATGAAAATAATGGAGCGCCCATCATCAGCCATTCGGCGCAAGATCTCAGCTAATTCGTCAACTTCGCTGGGGGTTAACACGGTGGTTGGTTCGTCGAGAATCAGTACCTGTGCATCACGCCACAACACCTTCAATATTTCCACCTTCTGACGCTCGCCCATAGATAGCTGCCACAGCGGCTGTCCCGGATCGACCTTTAATCCGTACTTGTGTGCCATTTCTGCAACATCGCTCTCGACGTGACGATTATTGATCACAGATGGAGCGGAACCGAGGACGATATTTTCGGCCACCGAAAAAGAAGGAATTAGGCGGAATTCCTGATGGACCATGCCAACTCCAGCAGACAAAGCATCAGCTGGGTTTCGAAATTGGTGGGGGAGACTGTCAATTCTGACTTCACCACTGTCGGGCCGGTACACCCCCGCGAGGATGTTCATGAGGGTCGACTTGCCTGCGCCGTTCTCTCCCAGAAGAGCATGAATTGACCCACGCCGCACAGCGAGTTCAACTCCAGCGTTCGCGACGACTCCTGGAAACGTTTTCCAAATATCCATCAATTCGATAGAGAGTTGGTCGCTATCTCTAGGAGATGAGGGTTGGGTCATCGAGGGAAGAACCTGCTTTGCTTAAACGCGTTAGCGGCGCCGACGTGGAATGTCCTCGCCAGCGCCGCTAAATGCTGTTAACAGCTAACTAACTCAGCCAGTGGATCCAATGACGCCTTCAACGAAGAACATCATCCCGAGCATGGACCCGTCATCCATAACTTCACCAGCGCCTATGACCTGGTTACCATCCTGATCCATGAGCGGACCGGCGAACGGATGCAGATCACCAGCGATAATCGCAGCTTTTGCGTCCATCACCTGATCAACTACGGATTGGTCAACATCGCTTGCTATTGGTGCAAGATCAACGATTCCGTCTGCCATTGATCCCCAATAGGAACTCGGCGTATAGTTGCCTGCCTTCTTAGCCTCGATGATGTCAACATACCGAGGTCCCCAGTTCCAGACAGGGGCTGTCAAGAAAGCGTTCGGAGCAAAGGCACTCATATCGGAGTTGTAAGAAACCCATCGTGCTCCAGCCGCTTCGGCCTTTTCACCTGCTGCTGTTGAATCTTGGTGCATAGCGATCACGTCGGCACCTTTATCAAGCAATGCTTGAGCAGAGTCACCTTCAACGACTGGATCAAACCACGTGCTGGTCCAGATCACTTCAACTTGAGCGCTTGGGTTTATGGCTTGGACACCAAGCGTGAAAGCGTTAATTCCCCTTATAACTTCTGGAATTGGGAAAGCAGCGACATAGCCGATCAAACCTGAACTTGTAGCCGAACCGGCAACCATTCCGGAAAGATAACGAGGCTCATACATCCGGCCAAAGGTGTTGCCGAAGTTGCTGTCATTCATCTTGTACCCAGAGACATGTTCAAAAACCACGTCAGGGTATTCATCTGCTAACGCGAGCATGTCGTCCATGTACCCAAACGAGGTACCAATAATTACGTTGTAACCCTGGTCAATGAAATCGCGAACGTAATTAGCGAAATCCGCTGTTCCTTCAGGAACTGCTTCTACGTAAGCCGTTTCAACACCAGTTTCACTTTCCGCATACTGTCGAGCTTCGTCGTGTGCATAAGTCCAACCGGCATCGCCAACCGGACCTACGTATACGAACGCAGCCTTTGTGTCGGCACCATCGTCTCCACCGCAGCTAGTGAGTACAAAGCCCAGCCCGATACAGACTGCTAGCAGTGCTGCAATCTTCCTCCGCATTTCTACCGCCCTATCTCTATGTTTTTTCGACTTCGAATCCTCGCATTCTGTCACATTCTCAGTGTGTGATGAGCCCTTAGAGAGAATGATCAAAGAAGAAATTGAGGGGCTTTGGCACTTGATGATTTGGCCTAACTCGAGCCGTCCCAACCAGTGAAAGCATCAATGGTGGCGTAAACGTCGCCTAATGGATACAACACAGGTGAAGTACAACCATTCGACATGTAACCGGCTACCGCCTCGCGTGCTTCCGTCGCCGTGCCCGAAGCCGTGAGCATCTGCACAATCTCGTCCGGTATCAGCTTTGCTGCAGCTTCCACTTGTTCATGTGTGGCCGGCCAGGTCAGTACTTCGCCCACCGCTTCAAGCAACGACTTCGGTACACCTGAAGCTTCCATTATGTGAGGTTGTTGACCAAGATATTGAGCCACCATATTTCTGGCCATATCCAGTGCAGTGCCTCGGTCTTCGTGTACCGAACACACCACCAGTTGGGGACGATCAAGGTCATCGACTGACCGGCCGCTCTTTTCCGCACCTCGTTCTAAAGCTTCCATAGCGCGAGCGTTGTAGTCAGGCGAAACTAGATAGTTAAGGACTACGCCATCTGCGATTTCGCCAGTCAACTCCATCATTTTCATCCCAGTGGCTCCGATATATATCGGAACATCTTTGGGTTTACGGTCCTGGTAGACGTAATCCAACTCAACACCATCGAGTTTCACGAAATCCCCGTCAACGGTCACGGTTTCATTAGCTAGAAGCGCTCGAACAGCGGTGACTACTTCGCGCATAACTGTCAAAGGTCGATCGCGTGAAACTCCAACCTTGGTAGCTAAAGGATCCCACCAAGCGCCTAATCCACACAAAATTCTCCCAGGGGCCAGATCATCGAGAGTCGCGAACATTGAAGCAAGCCGGGCCGGATTGCGTGTCCATACATCTACTACTCCCGAACCGATTTTGATTCGTTGAGTTGTTGCTGCAAAAGCAGCCATCGGCACAGATGCTTCACGAACTAAGCGTGAATCAGCCTGCCAAATTGCGTCAAAACCACTTTCTTCCGCGTACTTAGCAAATTCAATACCTTCACTAATTGCGTGAGCATCTTGGAGGTACAGAGCCGGTCGAGTCACGAGATCTCCGATGAAGTAGTAGTCAGTGAACACTAA
>Ga0066850_10000835_pt1 | contig 16437 bp, 14 predicted proteins | sample ETNtaG_4_FD_67282 | JGI IMG/M metagenome (GOLD analysis project Ga0066850, IMG submission 67282) | Marine microbial and viral communities from oxygen minimum zone, Eastern Pacific Ocean - ETNP201406SV67 | ecosystem: Environmental > Aquatic > Marine > Oceanic | place: Pacific Ocean: Eastern... | reverse complement strand
TAATGCAGGAGATTTGATAATAATTGAATATCAAGTTTCTGCAGATAAGCCTGCTGAATCTTTAATAGACGATAACAAAGGCTCTGAACGTCCTCCTAGACCGCCTGGAGGAGGAGGCTTTAGGGGTAACGCAGGTAAATAATGATTCAATTAAAGAACGTAGATAAAATATACGAAACTGAAGCCGAAAATGTCCACGCTTTAAAATCGATAAATTTAGATATTAATCAAGGTGAGTTTGTATCTATCATGGGTCAGTCTGGGTCAGGAAAAACAACATTAATGAATATTTTAGGATGCCTAGATAACCCAACTTCAGGAGATTATTTTATACAAGATAGCAATGTTTCAGATCTTAATGATGACCAAAGATCTGCGTTAAGAGGATTGCTATTTGGATTTGTTTTTCAAAGCTACAACCTCCTTCCAAGACTAACAGCTTTAGAGCAAGTAGAGTTGCCTCTAATTTATCAAAATGTTGAAGATAGAAGATTAAAAGCGGCAAAAGCATTAGATATGGTTGGGCTTATTGACAGGATTGATTTTAAACCCAACCAATTAAGTGGAGGCCAACAACAAAGAGTATCAATAGCTAGGTCTTTGGTAGTTAAACCGAAAGTAGTTTTGGCAGACGAGCCTACAGGAGCGCTTGATATAAAAACAGGAAAAGAAGTTATGTCCGTTTTAAAAAACCTTGTAAAGAAAGAAAAGATTTCAGTAATAGTAGTAACCCATGAGTCTGAGGTGGCAGATTACACTGATAGAACAATTTTGATTAGTGACGGAGAAATAAAAAGCGATAAATTGAACAAATGAATTTTAAGGATTTAATATTGATTTCGTTAAGAGCCATTGCATCAAATGGCTTAAGAAGTTTATTGACTACCCTAGGAATTATCATTGGCGTAAGCTCTGTAATTATCCTAATGTCTGTAGGGCAAGGAGCAGTAAAAGGTGTTATAGATGAACTAAATGCGTTAGGCACAAATTTGATATTTATTGAACCTGGATCATCAGATGAAAGTGGACAAAAAGGTGCTGCAGGTTCAGCTATAACTCTTACTAGAGAAGACGGAGAAGCAATAATAGAAGCTCAAATTCCAGATGTAGTATATGTAACTTCAATGATAGATTTTGGAGCCCAAGCTATTACTCCTTCTAATAATGTGGGCGTTCAAGTGGTTGGCACTGAGTCCATGTATTCTATTATGAGAGGTTTAAATTTATCTGAAGGTAGATTTATAGATGAAGACGATGTTGAAAAAAAAGCTCTTAATATGGTGCTTGGGCATACAATTTCTGAACAATTATTCCCAGAAGATTCACCAGTTGGGAAAAACGTAAGACTTTCAATTGCAGGAGGCAGAATAATTTTTAATTTTAGAGTTGTTGGAGTTACGTCTGAGAGAGGTGCAGGCGTTGGGGTAGATGATGACAATGCAGTTTTTATTCCGGTATCAACTCTTCAGGCCAGGATTAGTTTTATTAAAAATCCAACTGGTGAAACGAATGTAAATAATATTATAATTCAAACCGCAGAGGGTGCAGATGAATTAGAAATTAAAGAATCTATTTCGCAAGTTTTACTTGATAAGCACAAAGTTACATCGCCAGATTTTATTATTGAAAGCCAGAAAGATCTTATTGGAGCCGCAGGAGAAATTGCTAATATTTTATCCTTATTGCTTGGTGGAATAGCAGGAATTTCTCTGGCAGTAGGTGGCATAGGAGTTATGAATATAATGTTAGTTTCAGTCACAGAAAGAACAAGAGAGATAGGAATTAGAAGGGCAGTAGGAGCAACTAAAGGAGACATTGTAAAACAATTTGTTTGGGAGGCTTTAACTCTAAGTTCTATGGGAGGTATTATAGGTATTATTTTAGGCATGATAATTTCATTTTCACTTGATGGTAGATTTACATTCGATGAATTTACTGTGAGAACTGTGATTCAGCCTTGGAGCATTCTTATAGCTTTTGCAGTTTCTTTCGGTATAGGGTTAGTAAGTGGAGTTTATCCAGCATTTAGAGCATCAAGATTAGACCCTATATTGGCTCTAAGAAATGAGTAACTTAAAGTAAGTTTCTCTTTCTAAATTGATAAATTGATAAGATCAAGAATATAAAAGTTATGGCTAAAAATGGCGCCCAATGCCAAGAGTGAAAACCAGTCTTAAGAGGATCGGAGCCTTTGTAGTAATAAAATAAAGAGAAGTATTTTGTGTTATTAAGGGAGTCAACTAATGGGGCAATATTTGCAATTAAATATGATATCAATGCCAGTGCTCCACCAATACCAACAGCTTGAGATGCGTTGCCACTTAGAGTCCCAATAAATATAGATATCATGCCGAACGAGATGCCCATTAAAAATAAGTTAAAACATATAGCAATTAATCCTTCATTTGGGATGCTTTGAGAAAAAGCAATTCCTAAAATAAAATAAGAAAACCAATGCACTATAGCTATAAATAAAGTCTTGGTAGTCATGGAAAAGATTTTTTGAATTATGAAACTTTCTCTTGAAATAGGAGCAGAGAGAATTATATCTAAACTTTTTACAGTCTCTTCACTTGCAGTGGATTTTCCTCCAGAATTAACTGCTACAGCTATGACCATAATTGGGGCCATTATAGTAAAAATTTGAGCATTCAAAAAGCCAGATATACTGCTAAAATCTATCCCAGACTCTCCACCAATAAATTGTGTAAGTGCTTTTGGAAAACTATCTAATATAGTTTGAAATGCATCTAGTTCAATTGAGGACAACACAAACATTATATAAAGAGCAAGAAAAAATATTCCTACAAACCAATAAATGGCTGCTTTTTTAAAATCCCAAAGTGACTTCAATAAGATATTGCTCAGCATTATTTTTTACCCTTATTTTTTTTGTAAAATGATAGAAATATCTCTTCTAGATCAGGCTCCATGCTTCTAAAAGATATTACTTTATTTTCAGAAATCTTCTTAATAAATTTATTTACATCACCTTCAATATCAAATATAAATTTCTCACCAGATTTAGAGATATTTTTCACACCAGTAGATTTTCCAAATTTTTTCTCTGATATATCATCTTTGAATACGACTTCAAACCTATTCATTGCCATCGATTTCAATTTAGCCATAGTATTTTCAGCAACAATTTTCCCATTTTTTATTATTGCAACTCTATCGCATAGCATTTCTACTTCAGGGAGAACGTGAGATGAGATAAAGATAGTTTTACCTTTTTCCTTAAACTTCAAAATAAGTTCATCAAATTCTTGTTGCTTCAAAGGATCAAGACCACTAGTAGGCTCATCAAGAATTAAAATTTCAGGGTCATGACAGAATGCTTGTATTATTCCAATTTTCTGTTTATTACCTTTGGATAGTTGTTTGGCTTTTTTATTAAGATCTAGGTCAAATTTTTTTGCTAGAGATTTTGCGTAACCAATTTTTTCAGACTTATTTCTTAAATGCATCATGTGAGTCAAATATTGAAGGCCAGTCATGTTGTCATATGTGGTAAATTCTCCTGGCAGATATCCAATAAGATTTCGTATTTCTAAATAATCTTTTATTGAATCAAGTCCGGCAATTGATATTTTTCCGTTTGTTGGAAAAATGAAGTTAAGCATACTACGCATAGTTGTGCTTTTACCTGCTCCATTTGGACCAATCAGACCAAATATTTCACCTTTTTCTACATTGAAAGAAATATTTGAAACAGCTTTAAAATTTCCGTATTTTTTAGTTAGTTTATTTACACTTATTATTTCAGTCATTTTATAAATTATACGTCAAGTTTATATGAACTTACACCTTTAAATGTTTTCCAAATAACCAGAACTACAAAACAAGAAATTATCCCTCCAATAATTATTGCATTACGTGCTCCTATTAGATCTGAAGCAACTCCTATTTCAAAATGACCTACATTGTTTGCCGTCATTGCTGCAACAGAATGTAGACTAACTGCCCTTCCCCTAAGATTATCTGGGCATGTTAGCTGTACTATAGCTTGCCTTACTGTCATCCCTACTCCATCTGCAGCTCCAAGTAGACTAATAATTATTGCTCCTAAAAAGAGCCCTGAAGATAAACCAAAAAGTATTAATAAGATCCCGTATAGCATTGTGGCGGCTAATACTAATTTTCCTTTAGATTTTATTTTTGTTAAGAAAACTACTAAAAATGAACCTATAATCGCTCCCACAGAATTAAAGGCAGTTAGCAGAGAGACAGCTACAGCACCTCCCTTATATAATCGATCAGCTATCAGGGGCAGAATTTGTCTGTAAAAACTTACCACGGTAACACCAATATCTAATAAGTATAGTCCTGGAAGAATCGGGTGATTTTTTACATATATGAAGCCTTCTAAGATATTTTTTATTGGGCTCATTTTATTTTTTTGAGAAGGCACAGAATTAGTTTTTATCATAAAGCAAGCCAATGCAGATATAAAAGCAGCTATACTTCCTATGAACAATGGAAGGGCAGTACCAACTATTACAGTTAAAATACCGAATATTATTGGAGCAATAACACTCCCGATTTGCATTGTTGCAGTGTTAGCAGCAACCGCATGTATCAATTGATTTTTTGGCACCAGATTAGCTGTTAGAGCAGACCTTGCAGGCCCTCCTATTGTAGAGTTTACTGAGAGTATTGCTGTTGCAATATATATATGCCAAGCAGTCAAAGAATCTGTAAAAGCAAAATAAGATAACAACCCTACAACTAAAGTTCCTATTAATTGAGTTACAGTTATTAATATTGTTCTTTTTAGATAATCTGCAAAAACTCCTCCAAAAAGAATTGAAGGTAACTGAAAGAACAATTGGATTACCCCAAGCATCCCTAAGCTTAGTCCAGAGCCAGTAATTTCATATAGAATAAATCCTGTAGAAATTATTCTGATTTGAGTGGACAGCATTGAGAGGAAACTTGACAGCCATAGCAGAGAATAATTTCTGATTAAAAAAACTTCCCAAAAATGTTTATTTTCTGATTTATTAACTGTCAAAATATTTAGATTTTAATGTAATTCGTGAATTTTAATATTAAGTCTTTTGTACTTTTCTCATTTTTTGATTCGCAGTATATTCTGGCAACCGGCTCGGTTCCAGATAATCTTAACAATAACCAAGAGTTTTCATCCAAAATAATTTTTAATCCATCTTTTTTGTCTATTGATTTAATCTCTAAATTAAATAAGTTGTCGCTATTAAAGTCTTTGATGAATTTGGTTAATTTATTTTTAGAATTTTGATCTATTTCGAAATCTGACCTTTTAAAAAAATGATCACCGTATTTTTCCTTTTGATTGGCGTATAGCTTTTCAGCGTTGAGATTAGAATCTACTAATTGTTCAAGAAGTAAAAGAGCACTAATGGTTCCATCTCTTTCGTTTAGATGAGGAGAATAAGAATATCCTCCACTTTCTTCCCCTCCAAGAATAGATTTATTTAAGGTCATTTCTGGAGCAACATACTTAAACCCAATCTTAGTTCTTATGCAATCAACTCCATAAGATATTGAAATTTTATCTATCATTGATGACATAGATACTGTTGTGCAAATTGATTGGATTTCATTCCTATTGCCTAGGACATGATCTGCTATAGAGCAGAAAGCATAAGGAGCATCAATATAATTTCCCTTATTATCAACTAGCCCAACTCTGTCTGAGTCAGCATCAAATCCAAATCCTATATTTGCTTTCAATTCAATAATTTTTGAACTAAGTTTCTTTAGATTTTCAGCAATAGGTTCTGGCTGTATAATTCCTGGAAAATTAGGATCTTGATTGTTATTTATTTCGATAATACTGCATTCTCCGCCTTCTAAAATTTTACTTAGAAGGGATACAGAAGTCCCAAACATACAGTCCACAACAACTTTTAGTTTAGTATTTTTAATTTTTTCTATATTGATAAATTTTGATATTGAATTTAAATATTCATCAATGAAATCTTCACATACGATTTCCATATTATTATTTGAATAATCATCATCTTTGATAACTAAAGAATTAATTTTTTCAGATATACTAGATACTGTTTTTTCATCAATACTTTGACCTTTAGAGTTCTTAATTTTAATTCCATTCCATAAAGATGAATTATGACTTGCTGTAATTATTATCCCAAAATCAAAACCTTTATTTTTTACTGTAAAACTTACGACAGGAGTAGGGACTGGGGCATTACTTAATATAACTTCGTGACCACAATAAGAAATATATTTTGATATTTGTTCTGATATATTTTTTGATAAAAATCTAGTGTCGTAGCCTATAATAATTTTTTTATTTTGACCACCAATTGATTCAAGAAATGATTTTATTACTAGCAGACAATTTTCTAAATTAAATTCTTCTCCAATTTTTGCTCTCCACCCATCTGTGCCGAAAGCAGGTTTTGAAGTATTTTTAGCCATTAAATTCTGAGGTCGTTTACTTTATTTAAATTTTCCCATGGAAGATCAAGATCAATTCTTCCAAAGTGACCATATGCTGCTGTTTGCTTATATATAGGTCTTCTTAGATTAAGAGCGTCAATTATTCCTCCTGGACTTAGATCAAAATTAGCTCTTATCTTTTTTGTAATTTCATTTATTGAGATTTCATTAGTTCCATGTGTATCTACTAATATTGATATTGGCTCAGACATTCCAATTGCATAAGAAAGTTGAACCTCCATTCTTTCAGCTAATCCGGCAGCGACACAATTTTTGGCTACCCATCTTGCTGCATATGCTCCAGTCCTATCTACCTTTGTGCAATCTTTTCCAGAAAAGGCGCCTCCTCCATGCCTGCAACTCCCTCCATAAGTATCAACAATAATTTTTCTACCTGTTAACCCGGCATCTCCATGTGGCCCTCCTACAATAAATTGTCCAGAAGGATTAAAGATAAATCTTGTGTCGTTATCTATTAGTTCTGTAGGTATAGTTTCTTTGCAAACGTATTTCTCTAAATCATTTTTTATTAGTTCTTGAGTAACATTAGGTGAATGTTGCGTACTTATTACAACAGTATCAATTCTTAGAGGAGTTCCATTAGATTCATATTCCATAGTAATTTGACTTTTGCCGTCTGGCCTAAGCCATTCCAAAGTGTCATTCTTTCTTACTTCAGATAACTTTCTCGTTAAAGCATGAGATATTGATATTGGTAAAGGCATGAAATCTTTGCTTTCGTTGGTTGCATAACCAATCATCATTCCTTGATCCCCGGCACCTAATTTTTCAGAACCATTGGACCTTGCTTCTAAGGCAACATCTACACCTGCTTTTATGTCGGGGCTTTGTTGCCCTAATGCAGTTATAACTTTACATTTTTTACCATCTAGTCCTATGTCATTATCATCGTACCCAATCGATAGTATTGTTTCTCTGGCAATTTTCTCAAAATCAATCTTTGCAGAAGTTGTTATTTCGCCAAGCAAAACAACTAGATTAGTAGTAGTTGCAGTCTCGCAAGCAACTCTTGCGTTCGGATCAAGTCTCATTATTTCATCTAAAATTGCATCAGATACTTGGTCACATAGCTTGTCAGGATGACCTTCAGTAACAGATTCTGATGTAAGTAGATATGTATCCATTATAAATTCTCCTGACTTGAGCCTGTCCCTAATTCCCAGCTATTTAAATATTTATCTTGCTTGTCTTTTAAGGTGTCATAGGCCATATTCATAGATTTTATCTTTAATGCTGCTATTTGTTGATCTACACTTTTTGGAAGAGTGGAGACCTCATTCTTTAATTTTTCTTTATTTTTTACTATATGTTCACAAGCTAGAGCTTGATTTGCAAAACTCATGTCCATTACGCTTGGAGGATGGCCTTCTGCTGCAGCAAGATTGACTAATCTGCCCTCACCAAGAACAAAAATCAACTTTCCTGTTTCAAGAGTATACTCCTCTACATTATTTCTAACCCTTCTCTTACTTTCAGTCATTTTATCCAATGATTCTAAATTGAGTTCAACATTAAAATGGCCAGAATTTGCAACTATTGCTCCGCTTTTCATGGTTTCAAAATGTTCTTTATCCACTGCGTGAAGACCTCCAGTAACAGTAACAAAAATATCTCCAATTTTACTGGCCTCATCCATTTTCATTACTTCATGTCCATCCATTATTGCCTCAAGAGCTTTAACTGAATCGACTTCACAAACCACCGTCCTAGCCCCCATGCCTTTTGCTCTAGACGCTAATCCTCTTCCGCACCATCCATAACCAACAATTACCATTGTTTTTCCGGTAATTAATATATTGGTAGCTCTTATAATGCCGTCGAGAGTACTTTGCCCAGTACCATATCTGTTATCGAACATATGTTTTGTATCTGAATCATTTACAGCTATAACTGGAAATTTAAGTTTACCTTGAGAAGAGAGAGCTTTAAGTCTAATAATACCAGTCGTAGTTTCTTCCATGCTTCCTATTATATTCTCTAATCCAGGGTGATTTTCTCCGTGTAGCTTGGCTACTAAATCAGCTCCGTCATCAATTGTTAAATGAGGCTTCTCGTCCAACACAGCTTCTAAATGGCTGTCGTATGTTTCTTCGTCTTCGCCATGAATTGCATATACTGATATTCCTTGGCTGACCAAATATGCTGCAATATCATCTTGGGTAGATAATGGATTTGAAGCACACATTGAAACATTTGCGCCTCCTGCAGTTAAAGCATCAACTAAATTAGCTGTTTCTGCTGTTATATGAAGGCATCCAGAAATTTTAATTCCTTCTAAAGGTTTTTCCTTTAAAAATCTCTCTTTTATAGATCTTAAAACAGGCATCTCTCTAGATGCCCATTCAGTCCTTAGACTGCCTTCCTTAGATAAATTAATATCTTTAATATCATTCTTTGGATTGCTTTCACTCATTATTTCTCCTTAAAACAATTTCAATATTTTATTTGGTTAATTAAAAGATTTTTTCTATTTTTAATTTCATTATTATTTAAAGATAGAAGACGATCTAGTCCGAATTCTTCAACGCAAAATGAAGCCATTACTGATCCATATATACAAGCGTCTTTAAACTCTTCTTCGCTTAAATTTTCTACAGTTGATAAGTATCCCATAAATCCCCCTGCAAAACTATCTCCTGCGCCCGTAGGATCCTTTACTTGATCTACCAATACTGCTGGAAGGAAGAATCTTGTATTATTGCTGGCATATACAAGCCCATAATTTCCCAGTTTTATTACCATTCTGTCAGCCCCCAAGCCTTGAATTTTTTCAATACAATTTCTTAATGAATTCTCATTTGTAATTAATTTTGCTTCATTTTCATTAATAATAATTACGTCAACTTTTGGAAAAAGTTCTTTTACAGATTCTGGTGAATTGTTAATCCAGAAATCCATAGTATCAAGCCCAATTAATTTTGCTTTATTGTTTGTTTGCTCTATTAAATCTTTTTGATGTTTTGGGTCCGCATTTGCCAAGAATAATGAGTATTCTTCTAAAGTATTTTCATCCTTTGAATATAGTGTTGGCTTATAGGATTCAAGAACATTTGGTTCCCCTTTAATTATGCTGTTACTTAAAGTTATGGCATCATTCGGGGAATTAATTTCATATTTACCCTCCCACTTAAATGTATTCTGACTTAATCTTTCGACTCCATCAATATTTATTCCTCTTGAGGAAAAAACATCTAAATCTTTTAAGTTGAAATCTTTTCCGATAGCTCCAGTGATTCTCACTTTTTTAGATAGATATGATGAAGATATTGCAAAATATGTTGCAGAGCCTCCAAATATATTCTCTTTGGTGCCAAATTCTGATGTTATTGAATCATAGGCTAAAACGCCCACTACTTTTAATTTCATTAATTTGCCTATATTCCTTGCTCTGAAGGGAAACCTTTGCTTATCCATGTAGGCATTCCTTCATATATATTGAATAACCTTTCTTCATCTATAGATAATGACGCTGAAAATTCACAAGCAAGGCCACTTCTAGCACCTGCTGCACAAATAAAAAATAAATTTCCAGTTTCAGGAATCTTGTCTATTGATTGCATAAATTGATCAACTGGAATCCATATTGATCCAGGAATATGTCCTGAAATGTATTCATCTTCATTTCTTACATCTATGAAATGAGTGTTGTTGTCATTTAATTTTTCAGATGCTTCTTCGCAAGTTATTCTGGTATATGGTTCATTTGGATTTTTTTCAGCCATTTCTTCTCCTATATTATCTGTTAATTAGAGAGTATAAAGTCTCTCCAAAAATTTTCTTTTTGTCTTCCTTGCTAATGAAGTCACAATAAGTATTTAAAGTCTCAAATGCTTGTTTATATGTAGATGAAAATTTTACAACAGGGAAATCTGACCCCCACACCATTCTTGATCCAAAAGATTGATATGCCTCCTTGTATATCCACAAAGCATCCTTGTATGGAAAGTCCCATCTTCTTTCACTGCCTATAACATAATTATATCCAGAAAATTTAAGATGAATATTAGGAAACTTTGATGACTCTATAACGTTATTTACATAACTCATTTCAGTATCATCAGCACTCATGCCTGACATATGGTGGCAAAGGATAGGGAGATCAGGAAATTTTTCTGCTACCTTCCTTATACTATTTTGATGTTTAGGAGCACCAGCTATACTTGCAATCATTTTTCTGTCATTTGCAGCTTTGAAAAATTTAAGACCTTCTTCAGAAAAGAGCCACTCACCATCATCAGAACCAATATAGTGAGTAAATCCTACCAGATCTAATCTTTCGCTTATTTCTTCTAATCTATCCGAAGCACCTTCCATTTGATATGTAGATGACCAATTGCTGTCAACATCTGCAAATTGATAAAGTTTATCTTTATATTTACTAACACTGTCAGCAATATAGTTATTATTTTCAGGGTTATGCCAAATTTGTGCACTGACTATTGTTGCTTTATCTATATTATTATTGCCCATTTCATATATCAGCTGCTCAACATTCCCCCATGTTTCTGGATTCGGTACAGGAAGCTGATTAGGCTCATGATCATTTCTATCTTGATATGGCCAATATTCCCATGCATGACAATGACTATCAATAATCATAAAAAACTCCTTAATTTTTGCTTACATTAGAAAATTAACATAAATAAGCTTTTTTTTTAATTTTTTTACCGTTGACACTAAGTATAGGTAGAGTTATAGTTGTGTAGTTCCCAAAGTAAGCAGGTTTTCTTTCTTACTTCTGAGAGCAATTTAACAATTGAATATCGTGATCCTTGAATAGTGGAAGGAACACACGTCAATTTAAGAGTTTGATCCTGGCTCAGGACGAACATTGGCGGCGCGCCTAATGCATGCAAGTCGAGCGAGCTCGTTTTCTTCGGAGAACATATAGCTAGCGGCGAACGGCTGAGTAACGCGTGAGTAACCTGCCTCAAAGAGGGGAAAAACCATGAGAAATCATGGCTAATTCCGCGTAATGTCGATTAATTAATTTAATCGAAGAAAGAATTTATTCGCTTTGAGATGGGCTTGCGTCCTATCAGGTAGTTGGTGAGGTAATGGCTCACCAAGCCTAAGACGGGTAGCTGGAGTGAGAGCTTGACCAGCCAGAGGGGGACTGAGACACGGCCCCCACTCCTACGGGAGGCAGCAGCAGGGAATCTTGCACAATGGGCGAAAGCCTGATGCAGCGACGCCGCGTGAGGGATGAAGGTTTTCGGATCGTAAACCTCTTTTCTTAGGGAATAGTTTGGAAGGTACCTAAGGAATAAGTCACGGCTAACTACGTGCCAGCAGCCGCGGTAATACGTAGGTGGCAAATGTTGTCCGGAATCATTGGGCGTAAAGGGTCCGTAGGTGGCTTGAAAAGTCTTATGTAAAATCTCTTGGCTCAACCAAGAAACGCCATAAGAAACTTTCTAGCTAGAGACCATCAGAGGGAGGTAGAATTCCAGGTGTAGTGGTGAAATGCGTAGATATCTGGAGGAATACCAATGGCGAAAGCAGCCTCCTGGGGTGGCTCTGACACTGAGGGACGAAAGCGTGGGTAGCAAACCGGATTAGATACCCGGGTAGTCCACGCTGTAAACGATGAATACTGGGTCTTCGGGGAATCGACCCCTTGTGGACCGAAGCTAACGCGTTAAGTATTCCGCCTGGGGAGTACGGTCGCAAGACTAAAACTCAAAGGAATTGACGGGGGCCCGCACAAGCAGCGGAGCGTGTGGTTTAATTCGATGGTAAACGAAGAACCTTACCTAGGTTTGACATATAAGTGGTAGCGATCCGAAAGGTGAACCACCCGCAAGGGAGCTTATACAGGTGCTGCATGGTTGTCGTCAGCTCGTGCCGTGAGGTGTTGGGTTAAGTCCCGCAACGAGCGCAACCCTCGTGGATAGTTGTTTTCTTTATCCAGACTGCTTTTAAAGAGGAAGGTGGGGACGACGTCAAATCATCATGGCTCTTACACCTAGGGCTACACACACGCTACAATGGATAGTACAGACGGTTGCTAAGTCGCGAGATGGAGCTAATCCGAAAAAGCTATCCCCAATTGGAATTGTAGGCTGAAACTCGCCTGCATGAACGTGGAGTTGCTAGTAACCGCAGGTCAGAATACTGCGGTGAATACGTTCCCGGGCCTTGTACACACCGCCCGTCACGTCATGGAAGTTTGAAACACTTGAAGTCGTTGGGCTTACCCTTATGGGACGCAGACGCCGAGAGTGGGGCAAATGACTGGGACGAAGTCGTAACAAGGTAGCTGTACCGGAAGGTGCGGCTGGATCACCTCCTTTCTAAGGAGAAGAGCTAATTAATTCGTTAATTAGACTCAGGTCGAAACGAAAGATTTGTAATTTAAATCTTTAGGTTGAGCATGACTTTTTAAGGGAGCTCCCTAATTATGAAATTACAAAATTAATTCTTTCGTTTACAGAACGAACAAAGAACTAAAAAATCGTGTTGTTCCTTCTGCTATTCATAGATCACGATAAATTGTTAAATTAAACTCAAATCCCATAGACTCAAATACAAAAATTGTCTATGGTATTCCTATGATTAGATATTTAATTCTTACTTTATTGTTGTCAGCAATGATCATTTCTTGTTCAGGTAGCAAATCTGATCCAAGAGTAGCCCTGGAAAACTATTTAGTTAGTATGAAGAACGAGAAATTCCAGGAAGCTTATGGTAGCTTATCTAAGAATGTTCGTGAGAAATGTAAGTTTGAAGAATTTCAAAAAAGAGCATCTGATAACTATGATGCAATTAAATATTCTAGACTCGTATATTCAGGCGAAAATAAATCAGGAAATAAGGTGAATGTAGACTTTATGATTAAGGTTGATGATAGAGAAATTGATCTTTTTGATATGCAAATTTCGGATCCTTATAGAGATGAAGAAACAGCTAGGTTTATATTGGAAAATGAGAAATGGGTATTAGATAAACTTATTTGGCCTGTTGATTGGTGTGAGGAGATTAAATGAGTTTTCCAAGAAGGTTATTAATTTATATTATATTGTTTATAACCCTGAATGTTTATGCAGTTGGATTTTCTAGTTTAATTGGTTGGATATTAGATCTAACAGGAATAATAGGTGATGCTCAAACTCAGAATATAGCACCTTTTCTAGCTGCAATAATAGTATGTTTCCCTATTTGGTTATTTGTATGGCGATATGTAAATAAGGGATTAGTAGATTCCCCTTCTGAGGACGCTTCAACAATGAGGAATTTATATTTAAACTTAGTTGTCGGGATATCAACTATATATCTGTCTGTATCAATTTTTGGATTTATTGAATCTATTATTAGATTAGAATCCCCGCTCAGCGCAATACCTAATTTGATTGTTTGGGCTCCATTATTTTATGTTCACTTAAATTATGCCCAAAAAGATTGGGCAGAAGGTTCGAGAAAACGTATTCATGAATTTTATCTAAACATTACCTTTATTATCTCCTTGATTATTATATTTATTTCATCTAGAGCTTTGATTCTAGATGGACTAGATTACGTTATATTATTGATATCTTCCAATGATGTATTGGTTGATAATCCAACTAATCTAGGCTTAGAAAATATTCATGGTGATGTGTCTGCCTTTATGACTGCTGCAGGTTTGTGGTTTTATTCATGGAATTTAAGAATTAAAAAGTTAGATTTAAATTTCAGAACTATAGATTTATCAGTTATTACAATATCTCAAGCATTTATATTTTTACTATCTATATTTTTTATATTAGCCCAAGCAATAATGCTTTTATTTGACTTAGGAAATGATCAAGTTCAAGGTTTATATAAGACCTTAGAATTTCTTCCTCAAATATTAAGTTTTTCCATCGTGTCTATTCTTATTTGGCTATATTATTCATCAGGCTTCCTTAATACAGGCATAAGGAAATTTTATACGATTGACCCCGCTTTAATTAAATGGACTTTTAGGTATTCTGTGAGAGCTATTGCATTAATATTACTGATTTCAAGTTCAGTATCATTATTAGTGTTTTTAATTGGTGTGCCTATAACACTTTCGGAGGAAGTTTTAATTGCTTCTGAAAAAAAATGGGAGTTTGATTTAATATCGGCTTCTATATCTGCCTTCTTAATTGGGGCAATGGTATTAAGATATATAAATTATAGAATTAAGTCTGACTCCGAAGTGAGCAGAAAAAAAGACATTGAAAAATCTTACATATATATTGTTGCAGTTTTCTTCCTTTTCTTCTTTATTGGAGCCCTAATTGCCATATTAACTATAATAATTCGAGATTTAATAGCATGGTCATGGAGCCTATCAACTATTGAGTTACTGAGGTGGCCTTTATCATTCTCATTAAACTCAATTCTTGTATTATGGTTTTACAGGAAAGATATTATTTCTAGATTTAAATCCAGTGATGATATAAAAATTGAATCTAGATCTTTAGATGTTATGTCAGCTGGCTCATTAGAGAAATTAAAAGGTAACCTACCTGAAAATTTAAAGATCAAATCATGGAAGTCGGTAGATATTTTAGGCGAGTATAAATCATCAAAAAAAAGTTTAAATCAATTATCTGAAGATCTTAGTTTAATTAAAAAAAATACTGATATTTTTATTGTTGAATCTGAGAATGGGAATCTTGCTGTTTATTACAAGAAATAATATTTATTTAATTATTTTTTTATTCGAAAAAATATCGTAAAGGTATATAATCAACAAGTTCATTACCAAAGAATAAATATATTTTTGATAAATGAGGGCTGGTAGCTCAGTCGGTTAGAGCGCTACTCTGATAAAGTAGAGGTCGGAAGTTCGAGTCTTCCTCAGCCCACCATTAATTGTATAATTTTTCATCTCCCTTTTTCATAATTTTTCGTTCCTATTTTTAATCTCATTAAATTTTTTATTAGCACGATGGGCAATTGCATTAATAATCAATATAATTATAGTAGGCAACCATAACCACATAAATTCATTCTTCATCACATCAAAGCCTTGCTCAGTAAAAAAAATTTTAGGGTTAAGCACAGCAACTTGTAGCGGATTAAATGAGAAAAAATATCTGTCATTTATAAAGGGGGCAAAATAAGCAATTCCGTGCCCTCCATTAGTAAGCCCATCAAGTAAACCATGTGATGCAATAATTAAGGTAAAGTAAGTAGCTATTAATAAGTTATTTTTACTAGAAAATTTTTCACTCCGAAAAAATATAATAGTAATTAATATAGCCATTATTAAAGCAAAAAATAATGAGTGAGTTATTCCTCTGTGTCCCATTACATGTGCATATGGAATTCCTAGGTAATAGCCTATTACATCCAAATCAGGCAAGCTTGGGCAAATAAACGATAATATCCAAAAACGGATTTTAGTCTTTTTAAATCTTTCAGATCCAAAAATTTTTCCGGCGGCAACACCTAGTAATGAGTGAGAAAAACCAGTTGGCATATTTATTCCTTTAAATCCGCAATGAATTCACTACATCTTTCCATGGATTGTTCTGTAGATCTCCCCTCACAAAGTATAATTAGGTTGCCATAAATAATATAACCTCCGTATTTATTTGTACTTTTGCTTCCAGTTGGTGCTCCTCCCCCTTTTCCTGAAGATCCTGTGCTTCCGCCTACCATTGTCCTCCTATCTTTTATTCCTTCCTTCCATTTGGCATCGCCTTTTCTAATTACCGCATTTTCTCCTGCAGCCTCTTCTGCATAAGATTTGCCATATGATACAGCATCTTTGTGAGATGGATAAATTCTTATTTCGAAATCTTTAGGACCTTCTTCCCCAATTTCTTTCCATCCATAATGTGCACTAGATGCTTCAGGTAATTCTTCAACGTTATAAGTTTTGTTATTTTTGAAACCAGTATTATTTAGCATTTCATAATTAAATACTGTATCTAAAGGTGTAATCTTATCTACTAGAGATACCTTCGAATTATTTCCTTCGCACCCAACAATAAGAATTAGTAG
>Ga0066850_10000832_pt1 | contig 16469 bp, 16 predicted proteins | sample ETNtaG_4_FD_67282 | JGI IMG/M metagenome (GOLD analysis project Ga0066850, IMG submission 67282) | Marine microbial and viral communities from oxygen minimum zone, Eastern Pacific Ocean - ETNP201406SV67 | ecosystem: Environmental > Aquatic > Marine > Oceanic | place: Pacific Ocean: Eastern... | reverse complement strand
AGTTATAGCAGAATTTGGAGTGGGTTATGATAACGTTGATGTTGATGCTGCTAATGAAAGAAATATTGCTGTAGCAAATACCCCAGGTGTTTTAACTGAAACTACAGCTTCTTTTACTTTCGCACTTATGCAATCAGCTGCAAGAAGGATTGCAGAAGGTGATAGGTTTGTAAGAAATGGCAAATGGACTCATTTTGAACCATTAGATTTATTGGGATATGATTTTTCTTCCTCTGTTCTAGGGATAATTGGTTTTGGGAGAATAGGTTCCAATTTAGGAAAAATAGCTAATGATAACGGAATGAAAGTTTTATACTATAATCGATCAATACCTGAGGAAACTTATGGTGCTGAAAGAATGGATTCATTGGAAGAATTGCTAGTAAATTCAGATATAGTATCTTTGCATTGTCCTTATACACCTGAGACAAAAAACTTAATTGCTAAGCAACAACTTAAGCTTATGAAAAAAACATCAACATTAATAAATACTGCAAGAGGCCCAATTGTAAACTTAGATGATGTGTATGAGTCTTTATCTAATGGAGATATTGCATATGCAGCTTTAGATGTAACTGATCCTGAGCCTATAAACATCGATCACTCTATTCTTAATTTAGAAAATATAACAATACTTCCCCATATGGCTTCAGCGACAGCTGAAACTAGAAAAAAAATGTCAGAGATGACAGTCGACAATATTCTTGAAGGCTTGCAAAATAAATTACCAACATATTGCGTTAATTCTGAAAATATTACTTGGTAATTAGTTTTTTTATGTAAAATCATATTAAAGCAATATTTTGCGCCTGTAGCTCAGATGGATAGAGTGCAGCCCTGCGAAGGCTGAAGTCGTGAGTTCGAATCTCGCCAGGCGCGCCATTTGGAGGGAATCATGTCTTTAAGTTTTATAGAGATAAAAGAAGAAAAAGTAATAGAAAACGGTAAAATTTTTGGGAATACTGGACAGTATAAAGAAGTCATTGGCCTAGCCAAATTTACACTGGACCCAAATTTAGATTTAAATAAAAAGATAACTGATATAGAAAATATTCCTATAAATTCTGATGGGAAAATAGAATTTTCTGCAGATGTTCATATTATGCTTCCAGTCGATATGGACAAATCTAATAAAAAAATTATTTATGATGTAAATAATAGAGGGAATAAAGTTATGTTATCCCAATTCAATTCAGCTTCTAGAGGAATAATGGTTCCTGGCGTTGCCCCTGAAGATGATATAGGTAATGGATTTCTTATGGAAGAGGGTTATACTTTAGTTTGGTTAGGTTGGTCTAATGACGCCCCTCCCATTGAAGGAAAATTAAGATTGTATTCACCTGAACTAAATCAAAACGGGCATCCAATTTCAGGCAAGATTTATTCACAATTTCAACCCTTGAAAGATGTAAATCAAATTATGCTTAGTGACAGAATGCATGTTCCTTTCCCTGCATACAATACTAATGATAAAGAAGCTATATTAAGTTTTAAAAAATATCCAGATGATGATCCTGTTGAAATTCCTAGAGAAAATTGGAGATTTGCTTTGAATGATGGGAACGAATTACTTGAAAATCCTAATTTTATTTATATGGAAGAAGGATTTAAGGCAGGTATCATGTATCAAATTTCTTATGAAGCTTATGGCGCTAAGGCTACAGGTCTTGGCTTAGCCGCTACAAGAGATTTAATGTCCTATCTTAAATATTCTGATGACCAAAATAATCCTACAGAATCTAAAATAGATTATGCTTATGCATTTGGCGTTTCTCAATCAGGACGGTTTTTAAGGCAATTCATTTATTTAGATTTTAATTATGACGATCTCGAAAGAGAAGTATTTGATGGAATCATTCCTCATGTTGCAGGAGGAATGAGAGGAGAATTCAATCAAAGATTTGGACAAGCTTCTAAAGATTTACCTTCTGTTATTGCCCAGCTTTATCCTTCTAGTTCCATCCCTACAGATGATATAGAGAAAGGAACAAAAGATGGCTTAATGGAAAAATTTCGAAAAAGAAATTCTAATGCAAAAATATTTTTTGTAAACACAGGTGCAGAATATTGGAGAGGAGACGCTTCATTAATTCATACTACTGCAGATGGATCAAATGATTTAGAGTCTCCTCCTAATTCTAGAGTTTTTCATTTGTCTTCTTGCATGCATGGGCCTGGAATTTGGCCTCCAACTGATACCCAAGAGGTTGATGGAATGAAAGGACAAAATTACCTTAATTCTATTGACTATACTCCTCTTATGAGAGCATTATTAGTAAATCTTGATAACTGGGTATCAAAAAATATTGAACCTCCAGAAAGCCAACATCCTAAAGTATCAGATGGTACAGCCGTTAATCCAAATTTATTAAGAGAAAAATACAGTAAAATACCAATGAAATTTCCTGAGCATTTTTCATTTCCTAGAAAAATGGATTTTGGTTCAGATGAAGATGTTATTGAAAGTCTTCCTCCTAATCATGGAAAGTTTTATGGCTCCTTAGTATCTGATGTTGATGAAGATGGGAATGAAATTGCAGGAATAAAGCATCCAGACGTTGCTATTCCTTTAGCAACTTCAACGCCATGGAATTTACGTCATTCTGATGTAGGTGCACCATATCAAATCATCGGTTTGACAGGAGGTCCTAGAGGTTCAACAGTCCCATTTAAAAAGAAAAAAAATGATGATAAAAATGATGTAAGGCCTTCTATTCAGGAAAGATATAATTCTAAAGAGGAATACCTTAAATTATTTTCTGATTATTCAATAAAAATGATTAAAGACAGGTTTTTATTGGAATACGATTTGGAAAATATTTTAGAACGTTCAGCTTCAAGATGGAATTACTTTACAAAATAATAATTTATTATAAATAATGGATTTCTTAAAAGAATTTAAGCCTATGTTTACTCCAAAAGAAATGCTCTATAAAGGCATTTTTGGAGGAACATATTTTGCAGAATTAGTTGATCACAAAGACTTTCCTGTAGATTGGTTTGAAAATTTAGATGAGTCATTTTACCTCTCTAGCGAATATATAAAAAAAGTTAATCTTTTTAACATAAGATCTGGTCAAACACAAAAAGAATGGGAAGAAAAAGGATGGATACATGAAGACGATCCCAGGGGATGGTTTGAATGGTATTGTAAATTTTTTTTAGGAAGAAGACATGAAGATGACCAGAGACAGATAAAAAGATGGGCTGCTTTTTGTGGTACTAATGGGAGATGGAGAAACATAATATATTCAAAAATATTTAATGAAGGATGTCCAATTTCTCAAAGCTTATATGTGAGCCCTAGGATTCAGCAATCTCTTTTACATTGGTCTTATTTAGTGAATGAAAAAGATTTCCAAGAATGGAAATCAAAAAAAGGATTTAATTCCAAGGAATATTAAATTCTCTTACTGCGTTTTTCCAGAAAATGTCTTCCAATTGATTTTTATCTAATTCACATATGATTGATGCTTGTTTCATAGCAATTAATTGTTCATATAAGCAGATTACAGGTCTGTTAGTGGTATGTACGAATTTCAATGAAGATATATTGTCTGTTTCTACTTGTTGATGTGCATGACCGTATGCTGTATAAGCACCATGAAAAGAGACTGATTCTACAGCATCAGTTCCATAAAAAATCCTTTCATGATTTTCCTCGCTAAATAATGTTATATAAGGTCTTATATCTGTAACTGCAGATAGGTCATACCAAATATTGGGCAAGTTTTTTAAGGTATCTATACCACGCTGTATAGGTCTATATGTAAATGATCTTGCGATATGAGCAAGAATCCATTTTATATTTGGGTATCTTTTTGTCGTAAATTCAGTTAAGTCTTTAAGATTTTTTTCATCCCCGCACCCATCTTCTCTAGACATGTGTAAAGTTACCCAAAGCCCTAATTCATTGGCTAATTCCAGTTGTTCGTGAGGTAGAAATTCTTCTATCGTACAGTTTGCCATGTCCCCTGTAACTGAGTACATTCTATATACCTTTAGCCCTTGGAAACCTTTATTTTTTATATCACTTTCTATATCTTCTAATGAATCAGAAGGAGTGGTAAGTCTATGAGCTCTTGTTAATGGATTCCCATTAATTTGTTTGTATAAAAAATCATTATATTCATTTATTCTTGTGCCTAATGCAGGTCTCCCAAGGAATAAATTATTGACATCTCTGTTTGGGAAAACTGTATTGTGCCATCCTCTGAGACCCTCTAAGTCAGCATCAGGAAAGACATTTTTATGCTCACTTGAATCATCAATCAAGCTATTATTAAGCATATGGATATGACAATCATAAATCCTTTTAGGGACCCATTCTTCTAATTCTTCATACCAGAAATTTTTATCATGTTCTCTGTAATCAATTAATTTATTAGTCATAAGATTTTCCTTTTCAATCAATTAAAATTATTAATTTAAATTATGAATTAATTTTTTAAACAAAAAAGGTAATTTTTGCTAAAATTTATTCTTTATTCATTACAGTTAGAATACCCATGATTACAATGAATAGAAAACTACCCATCCAACCAATCATTTCTAAAACATCCACTTGAATGAAAACAGATAAAATGGCAGATACTCCAGTTATAGCAAATATAGCACTAATCCAAGTATAGAATTTTTTCTTAATTGTTAGAGAAACTCCTAAAATAATCCAGCTAATTGCCATTACAAAACTTAATGATGTATCCCAACCTCTTGCTCCTTCTAAAATTCCTTGAGCAAGTCCTGTATCAAACTTAGCTGCTTCTAGGGCAGCAATATGTACCCCTTGTAAACCAACCAGAACTGGAAAGGTAAGTAACATTAATAATCCCCCAATTTCAGCTAGATTAGAGCTAATAGATTTATCAGTATTTATAGATTTAGATAGAAAATATACTCCAAGAATCATAGCAGCTGTAGCTATTGTTGCAAGGAAACCTCCAAAAACAGCTGAATTTTTACCAGATGCAACAATGTTTGCTAGTTCTTCAGATGCATTTAGCCCTGTATTTTCAGGAAAGAAAGCAATCCAACTAACCATAGCAACTATTGGACCAAAAATCATCATAGATCCAAATATTTTATTATTCATAATAAGTCCCTCTCATATTTTAAATAAATTTTGGACTATTAATATGAAAATTGCAATGGAATAATGGTGGGCGATGAGGGACTCGAACCCCCGACCCCCTCGGTGTAAACGAGGTGCTCTAGCCAACTGAGCTAATCGCCCTTAGGTAAATATAATTTTATCAGTAATAAATATATAAGGATTATTTAAATGATTATTTTTAGAAAAATTATAATCTAACCTGTCAAGAATTCTATCTGTTTCTATATGATAAAAATTGTGAAAAATTTTCATACATAATGTTAATAATTCTTGAGATCTTAGAAAATTAATTAATATTTTCCAAATTCTTTTCCTGCTTCATACATTGCAACAATATTTTCTGCAGGCACTTCACTTCTCACTGTGTGGCATGAAGCTAGAACATATCCCCCTCCAGAACCGAGAGTTTCTATTTTCCTTTTAACATCCTCCTTAACATCACTTGGAGTCCCAAAAGGTAATGCTTGCTGAGTGTCAATAGCCCCCCAGAAACCTACATCTTTTCCAAATTCAGCCTTTAGTTCTTCAGGGCTCATTTGCCAAGCAGTTGTTTGAACTGGATTGATGACATCTACACCAATATCTATAAGATCAGGAATCAGTGATCGAATAGATCCATCACTATGCATCACAACCTTTGCATCAGTGTTAGAATGTATCGCATCGACACACTTTGCTAGATAAGGTTTGATCTGTTTCTTAAACATATCTTCTCTAAAATAAGCTCTATCTTGAAAACCTAAATCATCTGAAAAAGATACTATATCTACATAAGGACCAGCTTCTTTCAAAATTGATTTGGTTGATTCAACTATCACATTGGTAACATTATCAAGTAACGCCTCAGAAATCTCAGGTTTAATTAATAAATCTTCCATAAATTCTCCAAAGCCTCTAAGACGCTGACTTGGTGCAACCGAAGAGTGTCCAACTGATACCACTATTGCATAATCAGTTTCGTCATGAAGTTTTTTTGCCTTCTCCTTTAGACCTTCTACTCTATGTGCTTCGTTAGCATCTGGCCATTCATAATTTTCTATTTCTTTGATTGTTATATCTTCTTTTTGAAAAGGACCATGTCTATAAATATAGGGGCCAACTTCGTTACGAGGCCTTTCCCAGATAACTCCCCATTCATCTCGATATTTAAAATCATCTATTCGTGTTACAGACAATGACTGAGAATCTATTGGTTGATCTGGGCTAACGCTACGAGTATCTATCTCAAAAAGTTCTAAAATTTCTTTTGAAGGAGTTAAATCATGATCCGGATTGACAGGATCATTCATATCTGGACGATTAAGTTCTTTAGGAAATCCAAGGAGTTTAGCTAGACGACCATAAGAAATATTACTTATAGTACTAGCAATTGTTCCACAATCAAGTGGAACTCTATCAGGTTCTTTAAGGCTTAGTGCTGTAACAACTCTTTCTCTTGGGGTCATTTTTTCAGACATATCTTTTCCTTTACTCTCCAATCTTGTTTTTTATCATTCTTACTGCTGAAGCTGCATCAGGGGAATATCCGTCAGCTCCTATAGAATCCGAGAATTCTGTTGTAACAGGAGGTCCTCCAACAAAAATTTTCATTCTATTTCTTACTTCTAATTCTTTAGCTCTTTCAATGACGCCGGACATATTATTAATGGTTGTTGTTAGTAATGCAGAAAGACATAAAACCGTTGCATTTTTTTCTTCCATAGCAGAAAGAAATTCATCTGCAGAATTATCAGGACCTAGATAAATAACTTCAAATCCAGCTCCTTCAAGCATCATGCCTACTAGACTTATTCCTATATCGTGTAAATCTCCTGCAACTGTTCCACAAATAGCTCTAACACCCTTTGAGCCATCTGATTTCGCTAATAATGGATTTAGATGGACCATACATGTCTTCATAGCTTTAGCTGCTACTAACATTTCTGGCATAAAATATTCTCTGGTTTCGAATTTATCTCCTACTATATTCATCCCTGCAATTAATCCATTGTTTACAATATCTTCAGCTTCCAAACCTTTTTCTAAGGCCTCTATTGTAAAAGACTCAGCTTCTTGAGATTTACCTTCAACTATAAACTGTTTTAGAACATTTAAATCCATAACTCTCCTACCTTTTCCTTCTTGATAGCATCCCAAATATACCAAAACAAGGTATAAATTACATACCTTAAGTATAATATCAAAAATAGTTTATGTGTACTCGGGATTGTTAATAATCATAAACCTTTATGCTTTTAATTCTTGATAAGGCTCAATTCTCATTGGGCATCTTGAAGCTTTACAATATTTACAATAACTTTCTGAAGGATCTTCTTGGATTAAGAGATTGGATCCTATAGGAACAATCCCTGATTGAGATTTTTGAGGTTTCATAAATGAAGATGAAAGTAATTCAACATCTATCTTTTTTGCTTCTAACATATTGAAAATCAATGTTTGCCCAGTTATATCCCAGTAACTCTGACCTGGCCTTAAACAGGTACCCATTTTCAAATCTCTAGATGTTGTTTCTTCTAATAATTTATCCAAAATATAAGTAAAACTGTTGAATGCAGCAGCAGTTCCAGCTGAATCCAAAATTATTGCTAATATATTTTCTCCTTTTATCATTAGCTCAGAAATTCTTTTATCTACTTCAGAACCTATTGTACTTATAATAAAAAACGCTTCCTCTGCACCTTTGAATAGATGAGAGGCAAACTTATTTACCAATTCTTCTCCAGTTTCAAATTTTATCCCTTTTGAAGTTACGGAACTAATTTTAAATCTCTTAACTATAGCCTTTGAATCAGAAAGCCTAGATATTTCTTTAATCGCGAAAGCAGCTTCATCCTTGAGTTCTTTTGTAATTCTATCTTTAGCACCCATAACTCTCCAGACGTCTTCTTCTTGGATAGTTAATGGTATTTCTATTATCTTGCTTTCAAGATCATTCATATTAAAATCATATTACCAAATATTTAAAGATTCTAAAATCTCATAAAATCCAAAAACAGGTATAAAAATACTAATATTTTTATGGCTATAACATTCAAAGACCGACCTCGATAACCAGTAAGCTACCAAAAAAATGCAGTAAATCAAAATATTATGGTGGAAAAAATGGTGGAATACGTAAATCTTGGTGCGAAATATATGTAGTTTTGAGATGAGAACCCAAAAGATGGCGTCATCGGTGTAAACGAGGTGCTCTAGCCAACTGAGCTAATCGCCCTAAGGTATATTCAATTTTATCAGGATTATGTATATTTTTATTGAGATAGAGAATTTTTTTAGAAAAAATTATTTTCCAATCTATCTAAAATTCTGTCTGCCTCAATCATGTCAAAATCATCTAACTGCTTAAAAGGTTCACGAGATATATTTGTTCTTATAATTCCTCTTTTCCAAAAAAAATATTTATAAGCACTGACGCTATACATAAACTCAAAATTTAAAGCTTCTAACATTTTATTCCATATTTCAATTGCATCAGTATTGACTTCATTCTCTTTGGATAAAATCAAGCTATCCCATAGAACTCTATGAGCTTCTAGCATGTGTCCTGATGGCATAATACCATTTGAACCTCTTCTGTATTCATCAATTATGAACCTTCCTCCAGCACCGCCCATTATAGATTTTAGGTTTTCCTTACAATTATTTTTTATAATTGTATGTACTTGAGATGAATTTCCGCTCTCTTCTTTTAAGAAGCTAACATTATCTATTTCATTTATAATTTTGGTCAATATGTTATTTGGAACAGTAGGTCCTGCAGGCATCTTATTATTTTGAATCCAGATATCTATATTTATCCCTTTAGATAAATCTTCATAGAATTTGTAAAAATCTTTTTCTGAAGCATATCCCATTGGAGGCATTGCCATTATTGATGAAATTCCAAGTTGCTCTGCAAATTTAGATCTTTCTAAAACATGCTCAGTCGAAGAACTAGTTACACCTGCTATTATAGGTACCTTTCCCTCAGTGACTTTTATAGCTTCTTCCAAAATTTGATTTTTTTCATTATCAGATAATTTTGATGCCTCAGAGACATTAACAGGTAATAAAATTCCATCAGTTTTTTTATCTATGAAATATTCAATACAATTTCTCAAAGACTTAAAATCTATGGATCTATCCTCATTAAATGGAGTAACTGGTATGCTATATATTCCTGAGTAATTCGTATTTTTCATTATCCCTCCGAAGATTAAATTCGCTATATCATTTATTTATTTATAAAATGAAACCATGATTCTTATATAGTTTACTAGATTTTATCTAAAATGAATTCAAATATAAATGAAATTAAAATAGGGCATTGGACAGATAAGAAAAATAAGACTGGATGTACAGTGATAATTTCTGAACACCCCTTAATCGCATCAATTGACATTAGAGGAGGGGCACCTGGAACTAAAGAAATAGCACTTTTAGACCCTGTTGCTACTGCTCCAAATATTAATGGTATTTTACTAACTGGAGGAAGTGCTTTTGGATTGAATGCTTCATCTGGTGTTGTTAAGTATCTTGAAGAAAATGAAATAGGAATTAAGTTTGGAGGCAATACTATTCCTTTAGTCCCTTCTGCAGTTGTCTTTGACTTAAATGTTGGAAATTCCAAAGTTAGACCAGACGTAGAAGAAGGTTATTTAGCTGCTAAAAATGCTTCAAATACTTTTGAAATTGGCAAAGTGGGTGTTGGTACGGGTTGCACAGTTGGTAAATTATTAGGTTCTAAATATAGTATGCAAGGTGGATTAGGATTTTCATCTCATACTTTTGATGATGGAACATCAATTGCTTGTTTAGTAGCCGTAAATGCTTTGGGATCAATAGTAAATCCTGAAAATGGGAACATCATTGCAGGTCCTAAAAGAGACGGAAAGATATTTGATTCTTTAGATCTATATATTAATGGTAAGCCTGAAAGAAAAGGGTTTCAAAACACTACTATAGGAACAATAATTACTAATGCTAAAATCAGTAAAGTTGATTGCAAGCGACTGGCAGTTGCTGCGCATGACGGGCTAGCGTTATCTGTTAGACCTTCACATACTTCTAACGATGGGGATTTATTTTTTGCAGTTACTACGAATCAAAATGAAAATAAAGTTTCAATTGATCAGCTTTTTGCAGCATCTATTAAGGTTACCTATCAAGCTATTATTAATGCCATTGTTGAATCTAACTAATTTTAGTTAATTTTTGTAAAGATCTAAGCTCTCTTTTAGGATTCATAAATTGTCCATAATCACTGTAAGAAACTTCTGCAACATAAATGTTTCCAGTTGAGTCAACACAGATTCCGTGGGGTGAATAAAACCTTCCTACGCTAGGACCATAGCTATTTATTCCAACTCTTGATAAAAGATTCCCTGTTTTGTCAAAAATTGAAATCCTTGGACCTAGATCTGTCCCAGTATCATTGGAAGCTATTCCAGAAAAATATTCTCCAACATAAAAGATATCTTCTTTGCCTCTTTTGTCTATGTATAAGCAAGCAGCTCTTGATAAATTGATCCATTGGTCTAAATAATTTCCTACTCCGTCAAAAATTTGAATTCTATGATTTTCTCTATCAGCTACATAAACTAGACCTTCACTATCTGTAGATATATTATGCACTATATTAAACTGACCTTCACCAGTTCCTGATTCTCCCCAAGAAAACAAATATTTTCCATCCTTATTATATTTATGAACTTTTGCATTTGAATAACCATCTGATACGTATAAATCTTGATTTTTTGAATCAATTGCAACCTGAGTTGGAACAGCAAATGGCAGTCCACTCATTTTTTCAGCTCTTTCTCCTTCTTTGCCTAATTGAAAAATCAATTCTCCTGAAGAATTAAACTTTCTTACAGTATTGTCGCCTGTATCAACGCAGTAAATATTATCGTCATCGTCTACGCTAATACCATGAGCATTTGTAAAAATATTTTCTCCCCATGAATTTAGGCAATTTCCATCAACATCAAAAACAATTATGGGCTTTGTTCCTCTATTAAAAACAATAATTTCATCTTTGCTGTTTACAGTAACTGCGGTAGCTTCTTTTAATGTCCAATCTTTTGGTATTTTGCCCCATTCTTTTCCATCGACAATATATGAAAAAGGTTTTGTCCCCATTTTTAATGAACTTCCACCCGTTTCCATAGTCTCGTGGCTTGGGAGTCCATATTCTAGATTTTCTTTTTCTTTTTTTGGCAATTTACACCTTCAATGTTCATTATTTTGTTTCTATTGGTAATTCTGAATTACCCCATTCAATCCATGAACCATCATAAACTTTTACATTATCATACCCTAATAATTCCTGTAAAACAAACCATGTATGAGTTGCTCTGACAGCAGTTTGGCATAATGTATAAACTACTTTATCTGTTTTTATTCCTTTATTTTCATATATGCCTTTTAGAGTTTTTGCATCCAAAAATTGACCACTTTCATCAACGGCATTAACCCAATTTATATTCTCTGATCCTGGTATATGACCTCCTCTATCCGCCCTTACATCTTTACCTACATACTCATCAGGACTTCTAGTGTCACATACTATTTTTGAAGGGTCATCCACTGATTCTAATATTTCTTCCCAACTAGCTATTAAATTTGATTTAGGTTCTCCTGAGAAGAAGTAATCAGATTTTTTTATTGAAGCTTTTTCAGTGCTTATTGGGAATCCATTTTCTGACCAATGTTTCCAAGATCCATCAAGTAACCTTGTGTCATTATGTCCGTAAACTTCCAAAGCCCAAAGTCCTCTAGAAGCCCATAAATTACTATTACCATCATAAAAAATTATTGTGTCATTGTTATTTATTCCAATTTCACTTAATGCTTTTGAAATATGATCTCCAGTAGGAAGCATTCCTTTTACCCCTTTATCAGATTCCCATTGAAAGACATCGTTTGGAGTCAATCTTAATGCTCCAGGGATGTGCCCTAGATCATAATCTTCAACTTTTCTTACATCGATGATTTTTACATTTTGGATATTATCCTCAAGCCATTTTGCAGATACCAGTTTATCTGTACTTGAGTACCCTCTGGCGTCAAAAGAAGAATCTGATGTATCTGAGCTACATGCCATAAGAACTGATCCTATTGCTATTATTGTTAGTATTATTTTTTTCATAAGTCCCCCTTATTTTTTAATTATTTTTTGAAAGTGTTATTTTCCATTCACTGTTGTTTATTTCATCAATTTCTACATCATATCCTCTCTTAAGTGCTTGAGGAGGAATAGTTGATAATGCTGGTGAATGATCAGTTATAACTTCAAGAAGATTGATTTCTTTATTTGAGTCTAATTCTTCATTTGTCTTCAACATTGGATAAGGACAAATTTCTCCTCTGAGATCTAGTTTTTTAATTTCATTATTTTCCATTTTTACTCCTTATCTAGCTGAATGTGCCAAATATCATTTTTTACTTTTATTTTTACTTTTATTTTTTTCCCCATAGCTTTAGGCGGTATGTATTTCACTAATAATTCTTCGTTTGTGAGTATTTTTATTGGATTAGATACATTTATATTTTCAAGAATTTCTTCAACTGCAACCAATTGGTCTTTGATGGGTTTATCTAATAAGTTTATTTCATTTGTTATATTCATATTTATCCTATTGCCTTAATAACTTTGGTTCCTATATAAGCACCTAAACCTAAACTAATTCCAAATAGCCATCCTGATAAAGAAAATGATGGAATTGCTGAAAAAAAAGCTCCAATCGTGCAACCAATTCCTAAGCTTGCTGAATAGCCCATCAATACACCTCCAGATAAAGATTGAACATATCTTCTAGATTCTTTTGGTGTTCGAATTTTGAATTCTTGAGAAAGCAAAGCAGATATTAGAGCTCCAAAGAAAACACCAATTGTACTTACAAAGGTATGAGAAATTATTCCTGATTCTATGCTTGAGCCTAGGCAACCACTTAGTGACGCAATCCCTTTTAGGGGCCCATCTGATAAGTTAATAGCTTCAGAAATATTCATAGATTGTTTCATTATCTCGCCAGTTACGCCTGGCGGAGAGTGAAAAATAAAATAAACTATACCTATAAATCCTAATGCAATCCCACCAGAAGACGCTGTCCAGCTTTTAGAAAAAACATTATCAACGTTTTCTTTAATAGTTTTTCTGAAACCTTTAGGATCTAGATCCACTTTTTTTGATATAGTAAAGTTTCCTATCCCAGATCTAGTTTCTATAAAAACGACTATAAAATAAACTAAAATAATGGCAGTAATAGTTATTAGCAATGAGAATCCATAACCAATTGATTGGGTTGAAGGAAGAAAAATTTTCGGTTCATTACTGATAAAAAAGTCCCACCAAAAATCCCAAGAAATAATCAATAATATTGTTCCAAAAAAGATTCCTATCATGGTTACGATAGAAGCTATGTATCCTTCAGCTATTCTGTATATAGTGCCAGATACACACCCTCCAGCAGTAACCATGCCTATTCCAAAAACTGTGCCAGCAATTAAAGTTGAAAATCCGAAAGGCAATACATGCGCTGAAGAAGGGAATTCTCCAGGTACGGGATCAGGCAGTATCCATTTTAATATTCCTAAAAATCCTACAGAAGCTATAGATAAAGCTAATAAAACAGCTTTCATATTGTGTCCAGATCCAAACATAAATAGATCTCTGAAAGCAGAGGCAAAGCAAAGTCTAGACTTTTGAAGTATAAAACCTAAACTGCACGCAGCTATCCATATTGCGGCATCTGAAAAATTATTTTTAGATATAGCAAATGAAAATATGAAGACTAGGATAAATAATATCCATCCAATTATTTTTTGATTAGAATAATTGACTTTTTTTGTTTTCAGCATGTTTTTTCCCATAAAAAAAACCCCATTTTTGGGGTTTCTAAATTTTGTAGTATGGATTGAATTAAAACAAATTAAAGAAACCTGAAACTGCTCATACAACAGCAACACATACATCCGATATTTGTTAAAATTCTTTTATTCATAGATAAGTATAATATCATATTTTAACAAACAATTAATGTTAAAATATTACTATACTCAATATAATTTATGTCAGATATCAATTTAGAAAAAATAAGAAATGACTTTCCTATATTAAACAGGCAAGTAAACGGGAAAAAGCTTGTTTACTTAGACAATGCTGCGACTTCACAAAAACCCAATAGTGTAATCAATTCATTAAATGATTATTACACTAACTATAATTCAAATGTTCATAGAGGAGTTCATAAATTATCAGTTGAAGCTACTGATGAGTATGAAAATGCAAGAGTTAAAATGGCTAATTTTATAAACGCATCTTCAAATGAAATTATTTGGACAAGAAACACAAGTGAATCTTTAAATATTGTTGCATTGGGACTAAAAGACAAAGTTGATTCGGGTGATAATATAGTAGTTTCAAGAATGGAACATCATTCAAATTTAGTTCCTTGGCAGCAACTATGTAATTCTAAAAATGCTGAATTGAGATTTTTAGACCATGATATTAACGGAAGAATTGATTTAGATAAGGCTAAGGATGTTATAGATAAAAACACTAAAATAATTGCTATAACTCATATGTCAAACGTATTGGGCGTTATAAATCCAATACGTTCTATTAGAGAAATTTCTAAAAAACATGGTACATTCTTAGTTCTTGATGGTGCTCAAAGTGCACCGCATTTTTCTGTTGATATGAAAGAAATTGATTGTGATTTTTTTGCTTTTTCAGCTCATAAAATGTTAGGCCCTACTGGTATTGGAGTTTTATACGGGAAAGAAGATTTGCTTAATGAAATGGATCCTTTTTACTTTGGAGGAGATATGATTTCAGAAGTATCTTATGAAAGCGCAAAATGGAATGACTTGCCATATAAATTTGAAGCTGGAACACCTAACATTGCAGATGCTATAGCGACTGGGTATGCAGTAGACTATTTGATTGAAACAGGTATGAAAAGCATAACTAAACACGAAGATGATTTAACTCAATATGCTTTAGAAAAGATAAAAGAATTGCAAGATTATAAAGTTATAGGGCCTGTTGATATGGAAAATAGAGGAGGAGTGATTTCTTTTACTCACAATGAGATTCATCCCCATGATATAGGCGAATTATTAGATAAATTTGGAGTTGCTATTAGAACAGGACACCATTGTGCAATGCCATTAGTTAGATCCTATGAAATAGTTGCCGCTTGTAGAGCAAGTTTTTACTTATATAACACATATGAAGAGATAGATATTTTTATCGATTCGTTAAAAGAAGCTGTATCCTATTTCAATAAAAGCTAATTAACTTGAGATTTAAAACTCTCAAAAGATTTTCTGCATGTGTCAGATGATCTAATTTTTTCTACTTTTAATAATCTTTGATTAATAGCTTCAAATTGATCCTCTCTCCATACGCACTTCATTTTCCACATAAATTGCTCATCTGTTACCCAATAATCGTAACTATTTATTTGGCCATCTGAGCAAACATATAAAGCACTTGTTGATGTTGAAAAATTTGATCCTTGATCTTTTTTGCAATCTCCATAGATAGATTGAGTTTGAAGTCCAAACTCATCATCATTATAGAAAAAATCTGTTACTGAATTTAAATCATTTTTTTTATCAAGAGGATATAAAGCTAATCCAAACCACATTTTTTCTTCTGACAAACCATCAACAAGATTATATGAAAATCGAGGAATGAATATTCCAGTATATGTATCAAAAATATAATTTGAGCTTGGATTGTTTGCATGTTCATTAGATAGCTTTAAATATGTGTTTATATCATCAATAGATAATTGAGCATTATCTTCAGTGATTTCAGCTAATTCAGGGAACTTTATTTCAAAATACTTACAGTAAATAAAATCAGAGTCACACAAACTATAATCATCTTCTATTTGACTGCAAGATGTTATTAGAAATATAGAAAAACATAACAATAACTTTGACATCATGTTATTTCAAATCCCAAATAGATTTCACTAATTATTTCCGATTCTCCCCCAAATAACTCTGTTGAGGGCATTGCTTCAGCCATCACCATCCTAGGCATCATATCATTTTTAGATTTATTTACTGTGCCTGATTGGAACTCTTCAAAAGATATTATTTTTCCTAATTCTATTTCTAATTTTTCTTCGTAAAATTCTGCTTTTTTTAATGCATCATCAACAGCTTTTTCTCTTGCTAAAACTTTATTTTCATCATTTAATTTTGCTTTAAATCTTATGTTATTTATTCTAAAAGAATTCCCAGTTTCTGCATTAGATTTATCTATAAAACTAGTCATTATATCTTTATTTTCAGATGTTATTATTACTGAGTTATATACTCTATATGCAATAATTTGGCTCTCTCCATAATTTCC
>Ga0066850_10000829_pt1 | contig 16486 bp, 15 predicted proteins | sample ETNtaG_4_FD_67282 | JGI IMG/M metagenome (GOLD analysis project Ga0066850, IMG submission 67282) | Marine microbial and viral communities from oxygen minimum zone, Eastern Pacific Ocean - ETNP201406SV67 | ecosystem: Environmental > Aquatic > Marine > Oceanic | place: Pacific Ocean: Eastern... | reverse complement strand
AATCGCATGTATCGTCTGGATTAAAATTTAAAACCCCATTTGTAGATTCGGTAACTAAATTTGATAGAAGGCTTCAAAGAGTTGATGTTCCTCCTGAAGCACTACTAACAAAAGACAAAAAACGTTTAAGTGTTGATGCATATGCTAGATACAAAATTATAAATCCACTAGTGTTCTTTAAAAATTTAACAAATGAATCTACAGCCGATTCTAGAATAGCAAGTATCGTAGCATCAAAAATTAGAGAAGAAATAGCTCAAGACACTCAAGAAGAAATTATTTCTGAAAGAAGAGAACCTATTATGAACAGTATAACCACTATGTCTAATTTGTTCGAAATCTCTTTTATAGAAGCCCAAAATTTAGAAAATGGGTTACAAAATTCTGATTTATTAATGTACACAAAAAATTCTAGAGAAAATTATTACACTCTTGCTGATAATAATGAAACAGCTTCCATAATAACAAATTCCTTAGATTCTTCAGTTGAGGTTAAATTTTATGTTCCTTTACAAAATATTTGGGGAGTTGAAGTAATTGATGTAAGAATAAAGCGTGCAGATTTTCCTGATTCAGTTGAATCTTCTATTTTTGAAAGAATGGTAGCTGAAAGATTTAGAAAAGCTAGCGCATTTAGAGCTGAAGGTGAAGAGCAAGATAAAGAAGTTAGAGCAGCTGTAGATAAAGAAGTAGAAATTACACTTGAAACGGCTAATGGTACAGCAGCTGTTACTAGAGGTGAAGGAGAAGCTTTAGCTATTGAAGCTCTTGCAGACGCACTTAGTTCCGATCCTGAATTTTATGGTTTTGTTAGATCTTTAGAAGCATATGAAAAATCTTTAGCAAATGACACTACTGTTATTTTAGATCCTGATAATGAGCTATTTAAGTACTTAGAATCTTATTCCAAATAACATCTATCTAAAAGTAGTATCCTTTCCTTCTTTTAAATCATCCCAAACTTCATTAATTGAAGCATAGTTTGTACCCATTTGCTGACCTGTTGTTCTTTTTCCTCCAGTTTGTTCAAGAAAACCATAAATGATTCCTATAGCAAATCCTTCACTGTCAATAATAGGACCGCCTGAATCTCCAGGATCTGCTGCCGCATCAAATACGATTATTGAGACATCTTTACCTAATTCGTCACCTCTATAATATGACACGCCTTTATCAAATTCTAAAGTTGTTTCTGTTGTTTTAACATAACTAATTATTCCTGAGTGACTTGATGGAATCCCTGCATTTCCAGCAGAATAACCTATGGTAAATACTTCTTTACCTATATCCTGTACATCTACGGGTTTCTTTTTAAATGGTTCTATGCCATGAATAACTTTTATTGCCGCTAAATCTCTTTTTTTGTCTACGCCGTATACAGTACCCTGAATACTTGTGAATCCAGAGACACTATTTGAATCAGGTATAAAAACTAAAACATATTTATTAGTTCCGACAACATGTTCATTTGATATCACCCAGTCATCTTCTATAACCCAACCAGTGCCAGTACTGTTTCCAATGCTTATCATTACTACTTTGTTTTTATTATTCTTATAAATATCATTTCCAGCATCTTTTCTTTGAGCAAGAAATTCTAAAGGTTGAGGTGTAGGTGTAGGTTGAGGCGTGGCAGTAGGTTGCGGTGTTGGGATAGGAACTAATATAGGGATCATTTCAGGGATTAATTCTTCAGCCAAAAACATGTCTCCTTTTTTAGCTATTTCTATTGCTTCGTTTATGGCTATTTTTTTTATTTCATCTGCTTGTAAAGGCACTATAGTGGGGGTAGGTTGAGGCGTAGCAGTTGGTTGCGCAGTAGAAATAGGTTGAGGAGTAGGAGGAGTAGGAGTGTTGATTTTGCTTATGTTGTATTCTGCTATTTTTTGAGCTCTTGCGTCAATAGTTGCTTCAATGTCTATTTTTTCAGAACAAGAAACAATAAATAATAATAGTAGCAAAATAATTTTTTTCATATTTCCATTGTATTTAAATCTTTTTTAATTGCAGATGATAAAACATTCAATCTGTATCTATTTAATCCACTAGAAAGCAGTAAGTTATTTAATATTGAAACAGAAACATTTTTTTCTAATGAAGCCCATCCAATTGATGAAACTAAACCAGTATGTCCAAATGACATTTCAGAAATATCTGACCCTCTTTGATAATAAATTTCACCATCAAATCTTATTCCTAATCCCAGTTTAACAAACCGCATTTTATCGTTATAGTCTATACCTTGAACATGAGATTTTAGTATTTTATTTTTTGTTTTTTTGCTTATCCATTTATTATTATTTAATATTGCGTTATAAAAAAGAGCTAGGTCATTACTATTTGAAATACAAGTTCCAGAAATAAGAGGTATTTTGTTTATAGCAAATAATTTAAATATCATAGGGATGGTATTTAAATTTGATGATTTATGTTTCCTAGCTTCTAATGGATATTCAGTACTGTTATCTGTGACAAATTTTGTGCTTGATAAGTTTAATGGAATTTTTACTAATTCTTTGAAATTTTCTTCAAAAGATCTTTGCGTTATTCTTTCAATTAATTCACCAAGAATCCAGCCATAAGTTACTTCGTGATAAGCAATTCTTTCTCCTGGTTTTGTTTCAGGGACATAATTTTCTAACCACCTACATATTCTATTGAGATCAGTGTAATCTTCATCTGGAAGTGAATTAGATAAAGATACGCCTGATGTGTGACTTAATACATCTTTTATTTTTATATTTTGTTTATTATTTTTACCAAAATCGGGCCAATATTTTGAAATTTTGTCTTCAAAATCTAATTTTCCCATATCATATAATTTCCAAAGTACAGAAGCGATAATGGGTTTTCCTGCTGAAAAAATATAAAATAGATTATTATTTTGAAATCTTTCAAAATAATTAATTTTTTTATTTTCTTTATATACAGATATAGAAAATTTATCTAATAAGCCCTCTTTATTGAGTTTTTTTACGGCTGTATCTGTAAAGGTCAACATATTATATTTTATAAGGAATTGTTTGAGGGCCTTCAGGAAGAATACAAATTGAAGGATTTTTTGTATCTCTTTTTAATTCCTCGATTACATTTTCTATGTTATTTATTTTTAGAAGATGAGACTTACTTACATCTTTTTCATTTAGTTTAGAGTAAAGCATGACTTTATTATTCTCTTGAATTTGTGCTTGAACTTGTACTTGCCACTGATCAAGTTCTAAATAAGCTTGGTCTTTTAGTTTTAACAAATATTCTTCCGGTGTGTTTACTGATTCTAAAAGTTTTTCATAATTACTATTAAAAGGAATTCCATCAGAACATTCTGAAACACATATTATCATACCTCCTGCTTTTGTAATTTGAGCTGCAGCTGAAACACCTTTAATGCTCTGGTATAAATTTTGATCTAAAGGATAGCCTGAATTTGAAGTAATAACTAAATCATATAATTTATCCGTCTTTTTCATTGAGTCTTTTTTTACATCTTGACACGCTAGTGTATGTTCAGAAAAAAGTTCGCCTGAGTAAATACCTGTAATTTTATTTTCCCTATTTAAAGTCAAATCGATAGAAAAATCAGGTTTGTTTAACAAAGAAATTTCAGAAATTTGTTTATGAATGGGATTATCTTCAATTAAACCCCATGTAGATTTTTTATTATTTATCTTATCGTAATCATGTAGATTCATAATAGTTTCTAATCCTGCAAGCCCAGGGGCAACCATCTTTGGACCTCCAGAAAATCCTGCAAAAAAATGAGGTTCTACAAATCCAGTAGTTATTTTTAGATCACAATTTAACCATGATTTATTTAGCTCAATAGGTATATTTTCAGAAGTTTTACCTTGGTACTCAAGTTCTGAAGGGTCTTCAGAATTATGTATAATTATCGTTGTACTAGAAATGACATAATCGTTAAACATTTCTTTGATCTCGTTTATCGTTGTCGGTCTGTGAGTACCTGTTGCTATAAAAACCAAGAAATTTTCTTTTTTTATTCCTTCAAATAAATTTAATATAGAAGTTATTATTTCATTTCTTGGTTGAGCTCTTGTATGATCACAAACAGATATTCCTACTGTCATTCCTCCTTTATAAAGCGACAACAATGAATTTGAATTGATTGGGCTTAATAATGATTTAGTAATGCTTTCTTCTGGGTTTTTTATTTCTAATTTATGATTAGGGATGAGAACTTCCGAATAATCAGGAACATTAATTTCCATGCCCTCTTTACCGTAATCCATTTTAATTTTCATTTTTACTCCTAGAAATTATTACACCTACATTTTTACTTAATTTTAAAGCTCCTGGTTTATCAATTTTTATAATTGCATTTATAACTTTTTTCTCTTTTAAGCATAAGTTTGCAATTTCTATTCCTAAAGTTTCAATAAGCTGAAACTCTGAGCTTTGAATTAGTTCGTTTATTTTATAACTAAGAGATTTATAGTCGACGGTATTGTTTATATTATCTGAGATATTTTGTATTTTTTTTATATCTAGAGTTATGTTAATTACTAAAGGTTGTTTGGTTCCCCTCTCCCAATCAAAAATCCCTATTTTGGCATAGCACTTTATATCTTCTATAAAAATTTGATCATATTTGTTCAATTAAAACACATGCCTTCCTCCATCAATGAAAATTCTTTCACCTGTAATAAAATCATTTTTTATTAACATTTCAATACAACTTGTAACTTCTTCAATTTTTGCCGTTCTACCAATAGGACCTAAATTTATTTTTTCTAATTTATGATTAGGAGTGTCTGCAGGAGGTAAAATTGCACCTAAAGCAATTTCATTTACCTGATAATTTGGAGCCATCGATAATGACAATGATTTTGTAAGGCCATAAATAGCAGCTTTACTAATTCCATATGAAAATCTATTGGTTCTAGCTGTTTTCCAGTCACTAATATTAATGATTTTTCCATTTTTATTTTTTCTAAACATGCATTTTGAAAGCACAAAAGGAGCAATTAAATTTACATATAAATCTTCTTCGATTTCTTTTGAAGAAGTATTTTCTATTGTATTTTTCCTAAAAGTTGATGCATTATTTATTAAAATGGAAATTTGCCCAATATTCTGTTCTACTTCATCAAATAAGGTTTTGCAATTTTTTTCATTTGAGAGATTCGATTGAAAAATTCCTGCATTTACATTATTGCTAATCACTTCTTCAAGAGTTTTTTTTGCATCTTTTTCAGATGTGTTGTAATGAATGGCTATATTGCACCCTAATTTAGACAAACAAATAGCAATTTCTTTCCCAATTCTATTTGCTGAGCCTGTAATAAGGACATTTTTATTTTGTAATTTCAATATTAAGCCTACTTTATAAGATCAAAAAATTCTTTTCTGGTTGCACCATCTGATTTGAATGTACCAAACAATGAACTTGTGACCATTTCTGTCTCAGGCATGTTTACACCTCTCATGCTACTACACATATGTTGAGCTGTTATTACCACCCCTGCACCTAAAGCATTGGTGCTTTCATAAATAGATTTTCCTATTTCTTCTGTGAGCCTTTCCTGTACCTGGAGTCGTCTTGAAAAAACCTTTGTCATTCTTGGTATCTTGGATAATCCTATAATTTTTTCATCTGGAAGATATCCAATATCTATTTTCCCAAAAAAAGGTAACATATGATGTTCACAAAGTGAATAAAACCTAATGTTTCTTACAATTACTATTTGATCATATTCTACTTCAAATAAAGCATTATTAATAATTTTTTTTATGTCTGATGAATATCCAGAAAGAAGCTCTTCGTATGCTTTTGAAACTCTTTTTGGAGTATCTTTTGTTCCTTTTTTATTGATTTTATCTCCTAGAGAATTCAATATTTTTTCAAAAGATTCTTCAATAATGTCTTTCTTCATTTTATCCTCCTGCAATAGATGGTAAAAAGTGCACTTCTGTATCTTCTTCCAGTTCTTGAAGTAAACCTTTTCTAGTTGCTGAATAACCACATATAGCAGATAATCCAGGTTTTATTCTATTGCCTTCTACTAAATGCTCTTTAGTTCCTGGGTACATTTTGTCCAAATTATCTATTACTTCACGAAGATTTTTACCTTCTACTTGAACAAAATCTTCATTATTAGTTTCTTTTTTTAGATGATATGGAAGAAATAATTTAGCCATTGTCGATCACTTCAAGAATTTTTATAGGGTTCATTGGAGTATTATAAAGCCTTGTTCCTGTTGCATCTTTTATTGCATTAGCAACAGCTCCTAAAGGAGGAACTATTGGAACTTCACCAACCCCTCTAACACCAAAAGGATGTAACGGGTTTGGCACTTCAACTAATATTACATCAATGTTTGGCATATCTAATGCAGTGGGCATTCTATAGTCTAAAAAGCTTGTATTAGCCATTGTTCCATCTTTTTCTATGTAATACTCTTCGTTTAGTGCCCAACCTATTCCTTGTACTGCTCCTCCTTGAATTTGGCCAATTGCATATTGCGGATAAATTGCTTTCCCTACATCCTGAATTGCAGTATATCGTACGACATCAGTTTTACCTGTTTTTGGATCTATTTCAATGTCACAAATACCTATTCCGAATCCGTTCCCTGCAGCAGATAAATTAACTGAAGCAGTAGATGTTACTGGACCTCCTGTAGGGTTTATTTTGGAGGCTAATTCATCAATACTTAGTTTCAAGTCGGATGTTTGAGAACAAAATACTCCATCTTTAAACATTATTTCTTCTTGAGGCACTTCCCAAAGTATTGAAACCCTTTTTTTCATTTCATCAATTAGCTTTTTAGCTGCTTCCCATCCTGCATAACCAGTAGCGTATGTAGTTCTTGATCCACCTGTTGTTGCTGTAAATCCTATGGTATCAGTATCTGGTATAGAAGGATGAATATTCTCAACAGGGATGCCTAATGTTTCTGCAACTTGCATAGAAATAGAAGTTCTTGTACCACCTATATCTGCAGATCCTTCATTAAGAGCAATATTTCCATCATCTTGAAGAATAAGATCAACGGTGGAACGATTTCCTCCATTATGCCAATAGCCACAAGCTAAGCCTCTGCCATAAATTTTATTTTTATCTCTTTTGTTTATTTTTGAATTCCAGTGGTTGCTTTTTTTAGTAGCTTCTAATGTTTCTATAAATCCTATTTTGTGATACAAAACTCCATCTGGCTTTCTTGTTCCTTCTTTAGAGGCATTAGCAAGTCTAAAATCTATTTTGTCCCAAGTCATTTTTTCGCATATATCATCTATAACACTTTCAACAGCAAAAGAAACCTGAGGGGAACCCGGAGCTCTATAAGCAGCACTTTTAGGTTTGTTTACCAATATATCGTATGCGTCAACTTTAATATTTGGGATGTTGTAACAAGCAAGACAGCAAACTGCTGCTGCTGGTATAGCTGAACCTGGATATGCACCAGCTTCTAATTTTATATCAACTGCCCCTGAATTAATTTTCCCATCGTTAGTTACTCCTATTTTTACGATTATTTTTCCTCCTGGTGCAGGACCAGATCCTTGAAAAACAGAAGTTCTATCCATAATCATTTTGACAGGTCGATGTCCTGATTTTTTTGATAGTATTGCAGCCAATGGTGGAAGGTATACTTTGGTTTTTCCTCCAAAGCCTCCACCAATTTCGACATAGTTAGATGTTACCTTAGAAATCGGAAGATCTAAAAATCCCGCAGTTAAGTCTCTTACTGCAAACATGCCTTGAGTACTTGACCATAATGAAAGATGATTGTTTTCATCCCAATGTGCTGTTGCATTATGTGGTTCAATATATCCTTGATGCACCATTTGAAGATTGAATTCTTTTTCAAGCACATAGTCTGAATTTTTGAAATCGTTATCTGCATTTCCCAGTTCGTGTCTAAAATGCTTTGCAATATTTGTATTTGTAACTATTTTTCCAAGATGATCTGCTTCTAAGTCTTCAAGTAATATTGGGGCATTTTTATCAATTGATTCGTCTACGTTTTTTACTGGTTCTAAAATTTCATATTCTACGTCGATTAATTTGCATGCTTCTTTAGCTGTATTTCTATCAGATGCGGAAACTGCAGCTACTGCATGTCCTTTGTATAACACCTTATCATTTGCAAGAATATTGTCTACATCTCTTTTTAAATTTACGTTTAGAACTCTCTTCTGTATTTGATCTAAATTATCATTATTTTTATTTTGATTAATGGGTATGTCTTTTGACGTTATAACTGAAAAAACTCCGCTCATTTTTTCTGCTTTTGAAGTGTCTATTGATTTTATTCGTGCATGAGGGTAAGGACTCCTTAAAACTTCACCCCAAATGAGTCCAGGCAATTTTACATCAGCTCCATATATTGCCCTTCCGGTAACTTTATCGTATCCATCATGTCTTATTGGGTTTGTACCAATAACATTATAATCTTTTTTATATTCAAAATTTGTAGTCATTTACTTTATCCTTCGTGTGAAAACAAAAAAACCGCGCTATAAGTAAATTTTATAATTAATTATTACAAAACTTAATACACACGGTTTTTTTGTATTTCTTATCCTTATTATTTACCTAATTTGATATTTTTCCTAAAACGTTTAATATTCTTCCAGGTTTCATAGGCGCGTCATAGAACCTTTTTCCTAGAGCATTATAAAGAGCGTCTCCAATTGCAGCTATAGGTGGACAAATAGGAACTTCTCCTACTCCTCTAACACCAAAAGGGTGTCCTGGGTTAGGTTTTTCAACCATAATTACATCAATATTAGGTAAGTCCAATGCAGTAGGCATTCTATAATCTAAGTATGATGTATTTGCTTGAGATCCATCGTCTTGCATGAAGTATTCTTCATTTAGCCCCCATCCAATACCTTGTACTACTCCTCCTTGAATGTTCCCTACACAATATTGAGGATAAATTACAGTTCCTACATCTTGCACAGCTGTGTATCTAACGATATCTGTTTTTCCTGTTTCAGTGTCTACATCTAGATCAACAATATGTGTTCCAAAAGCTCCTCCTGCTGATTCTAAGTCTACGCTTCCGCTTGACGCTGCTGGTCCTCCTGTACTGTCTAAGTTAGCTGCTAATTCTTTGAATGTAAATTTAAGTTCTGGGTCCTTAGAAGCAAAAAAAGATCCATCTTCAAAATCAATATCTTGTTTATCTAAAGACCAAATTATTGAACATCTTTCTTTAAGTACTTCTATCAAGCTTTCTGCAGCTTTTACGGCTGCAAACCCTGTAGCATAAGTTGTTCTTGAACCACCAGTTACGTCTGCGTATCCAGCAGTTTCAGTGTCTCCTACTGTTGGTCTAAAATCTGTGGCAGGAATACCTAAAATTTCAGCAGCTTGCATTGATATTGAAGTTCTTGTTCCTCCAATATCAGTTGAACCTTCAACTAATGCCACTGTACCGTCTGTATTAACTGTTAAGTTAACTGTAGATTTTAGTCCTACATTAAACCAATATCCTGACGCTAACCCTCTTCCTCTAACTCTACCTTTCATTGGAGTACCTAATTCAGAATTCCAATGATCACTAGCTTTAGTGGCGTCCAAAACTTCTTCATTTCCAACAACAGGAAAAACGACTCCATCAGCTCTTCTTGTTCCTTCTTTTGAAGCATTCAGTAGTCTGAATTCAATAGGGTCCATTCCGTGAATCTCAGCTAATTCGTTTACCACAGTTTCTGTAGCAAATGCTGCTTGAGGAGATCCTGGTGCTCTGTAAGCTGCAGATTTTGGCTTGTTTACAACTATGTCATAACCATCAATTCTTGTGTTTTCTATATCGTAAGGTGCAAATATACACTGCACAGCAGCTCCAACAGCAGCTCCTGGGAATCCACCAGCTTCAAATTTTATTGAAGTATCCGCTGCAATTAATTTTCCACTTTTATCAGTTCCCATTTTTACAGTTATTGTTCCACCCGAAGCTGGTCCTGATGCTTGAAAAACGCTACTTCTTTCCATAATTGCTTTTACGGGTCTGCCTGATTTTTTTGAAAGAGTACAAACTATTGGCTCTAAATAAATAGGAATTTTTCCTCCAAAACCTCCTCCAATTTCTAAAGGAGTAACTTTAACCTTAGAAACATCCATGTCTAAAATGGCAGCCGTCGAAGTTCTTACAGGGAAAGCACCTTGGGTTGAGGTCCAAATTTTTATTCGGCCTTCTTCATCCCAATGCCCGGTAGCATTATGAGGTTCTATGTATCCTTGATGAACCATTTGTAGAGTAAAAGTTCTCTCAACAACGTGTTCAGCTTCTTTAAATGCCTTTTCTGGATTTCCAAATTCATGTCTAGTAATAGATGCAATATTGGTATTTTTTACCTTTTTACCTATATGGTCACCCACTAAATCTTCTAATAAAATAGGCGATGTTTCTTTAGTAGCATCTTCAACGTTTGTTACAGATTCAAGTGGTTCATATTCAACTTTAATTTTAGATGCGGCATAGTCTGCTACGTATCTATCTACAGCAGCCACTGCTGCTACAGCATGACCTTTATATAATGCTTTTTTTGTAGCCATAATGTTTTCGGATGACCATGCAATGTTTTCTGTTCCTTCACCGTGATCTATAAACTCATCTTTTAGGGCAGGAAGATCTTTTCCTGTCATTACTGCAAACACACCATCAATCTTTTCAGCTTCAGATGTGTCTATTTTTTTAATTAAAGCATGGGCATGTGGACTTCTAGCAATAGAGGCCCAAATCAAACCAGGGAGTTTTATGTCTGCACCATAAACAGCTCGTCCTGTTACCTTGTCGTATCCGTCATGTCGAATAGGATTAGTTCCTATTACTTTGTAGTTCTTAGAGTTTGATACATTTACCATTTTTACTTTTTCCTTTTGTTACAAATTTTTTGAAGCTTTTTTAACAGCTTTTACTATATTTTCGTATCCGGTACATCTACATAAATTTCCTGCAAGCCAGTGTCTTATTCGTTCTTCACTTGGATCAGGTTCATTATCCAGTAAACCTTTTGAAGCAACTAGAAAACCTGGTGTACAAATACCACATTGCAAAGCAGCTTCTTCAAGGAATGCTTGTTGTAAAGGATGAAGACCATCAGAATTTGCCATCCCTTCAACAGTATCCACTTTTTGTCCGTCGATTTCAGCTGCTAAAACTAAGCACGAATCAACTATTTTTCCATTAACTGAAACAGTGCAAGCTCCACAGTTTCCATCAAGACAACCTTCTTTACTTCCTGTGAGCCCAATTATTTCTCTAAGAGCATCTAAGAGACTTACATATGGATCTGTTAGGAATTCTTCTGGTCGACCATTAATTGTTGTTTTTACATGTATTTTTTCAATAGCCATTTTATCCACCAATTCTTTCTAACGCTTTGCTAAGAGTTCTTACTGTCAAAACGTCTATTAAATGTTTTCTCTGGTCAACTGTTCCTCTCATATCTTCTATAGGAGAACATTCTCCCTTAGCTATTGAACCTGCTTCTTTAAAAGCAGCTTCATTTGGCTCTTTTCCTTTGAGAGATTCTGAAGCCTTTGATGCATAAATAGGAGTTGGTCCTACTGAAGCTAAGGCTATTTTTGCTTCTGCTATTTTTCCGTCTGATCCTAGCAATATACTTGAACCAACTGCAGCTACTGCAATATCCATTTCATTTCTAGGTATAAATCTTTCGTATGCAGCTCCGAATTTATCGCCTTTGTTAGGCATGGATATTGAAACTAATATTTCACCTTTTCCTAATACATTCGATCCTGGACCAGTGCAAAATTCTTCTACAGGAACACTTCTACTCCCAGATTTTCCTTCTATATTAGCTTTTGCTGAATGTACTATAAGTGGTGCAATGCTATCAGCTGAAGGAGTGGAATTACATAAATTTCCTCCGAATCCTGACCTCGACTGTATTTGTATACTTCCAATTAACCCTGCTGCGTCAATCAATCCTGGGTAATCTTTACTAATTCCAGGGTCATCATAAAGCTTATGACACGGAACAGCAGCTCCTAGTACAAATTCTTCTTTGCCATTGCTAATTTCATTAAGCTCTGGAATTTTCTTTATATCAACCACAGTGTCTAAATTAAACTTTCCTCCTCTGATTTGAACTAGTAGGTCAGTTCCTCCTGCCATTGGTCTAGCTTTATCACCATGCTTATCTAATATTTCTACTGCCTCTTTTATTGTAGTAGGCGCAGAATATGCGAACGGTTGCATAACCTCTCCTTTCGGATTTTCTATCTCTTAATATACTCTTTGATCTTTGATAACATTTTATAAGTTATTCGTAAAGAGTAAAACTCTAAAATAAAAACTTTTGGCTATTTATTTCTTATTCTCAATAATTTTAAAGAAGCTATTGTTCCTCCTAGAATAATTACTATCATGCTAGATACCCCAATTATATTGAAAGCAAATTTTATAGAAAAATATTCAGCTATGTACCCAACTAAAATTGCTCCCATTGCTACAGAACCCCAGCTTAGCTGACTAATACTCATAATTCTTCCTCTAAATTCTTCTTTCACATTTGATTGGATAATTGTAGTTCCCATAGTGTGAAAAAACCCTTTTGCAAATGATATGACTGCAAAAAGAATAAATATATTACTAATACCAAAACTTGTCCCCATTATTATTAAAGCTACAGAAGACACTAGTCCAAATCCAAAGTAAAATAAATATTGGTTCAATTTTTGGCCAAAAAATATCAATATACTCGTTGATAAAAGGCCAGCCATTCCTCCATATAAAAGCAATTCTCCATAAACTTCAGAATCTCCTTTAAGAAAGTCTGTAGTAATAGCTGGTAATAAAACATCATACGAGCCTGCTGTTAAGCCAAAAAAGAATCCAACGAAAATCACTATAAAAATTATTGGAGATTTAAGTAAATAGTTCCACCCTAAACTTAATTCTTTCGTTATACTGTTTCGTTTTGATTCCATAGGCTCATGTAGAGCGTAGCTCATTTTTTTTAAAGTTATAAATGTTAATAAGTATGAAAAACCAATTATAAAAAAAAGCCCCTCTAATCCAATAAATTTTACAATTGGATGGAATAACGAAGGCCCTATTATTCCTGAAACTCCAAAAACTATTGAGTACATAGAAATTGCGACGGGTAAAAATTTTTTATCTACTAATTTAGCTATCATAGATGACCTAGAAGGAATATCAAACGCTAAAAGTAATCCTGTCACTAAAGAAATTAATATTAGAATTATGGGATTAATTATTTTCAGAAAAATTAGAATTCCTGTAAAAAAAGTCGTAAAACAAAACAATAACCTTGTAAGCCGTAAAATCTTCAGCCTATTGTACTTATCAGCCATAACTCCCCCAAAAATACTAAATAAAAGGACTGGAGTCAAGTTTGCACTTGAGACTAAACCCAGCATGGTTTCTGAGTCTGTCAAAGTCCTCATTAACCATAGTCTTCCGTATATTAATGCCCACATCCCTATATTTGAAAAGAATGCAGCGATCCAAAATAATCTATATTCTTTTGCCAAAAACAATTTAACAAATGGTTGATTTAAAAATAACCTCATGAAAAAAGTTTTTTTGAATGAAATAAAATATCACCATTTAAGGTTTTATTTAACAAAATTCTTTTAGTCATTAAGTGCAAACCATAATCCCACGTAAAGCCCATTGCTCCATGGAGTTGATGAGCAGTCCATGCAATTTTTGTTAATTCTTCATCACATTTTATTTTTGATAAAGATACTATTTTCTTCACATTTTCATTTTCGGTGGATAATTTTGAACAGTATCTAATTAATTCTCTGGTTTCTGAAAGTCTCATATAAATATCTGAAGCCATATGTTGAATAGCTTGAAAGCTTCCTAATGGTTTATTAAATTGCTCTCGAGTTTTTATAAATTCATTTGTCATCTTATGTATTGAGTCTGCTATTCCGACTGATTCAGCGCATTTAGATATTGTAAATAATTGTGTATATATATCAATTAAGTCCAATTTGTCATTTTTAAAAATATTGTCCTCTGAAATTTCTAAATTATCTATTTTTATTTCGTGTAGTTTTTGTCCCGTTAAAGTTTTGCTTTCATTTACAACATCAATGTTTTTTTTCGATAACATCAATAATTTTTTTTCATTATTTAATGAAGCGAGGGTTAAAACTTCTGTTGATTCATTCCAATATGGTAAATTTGTTATTTTGCCTTCAACACAATATTTATTATTTCTTTTATGTATAACAGGTATTTTTTCATTATTTATAAATTGTTCACTAATGATACTGGTTACGATTTTTTTAGAAGAGGATAATTCTTTAATTAAATAGTTTGTTTCTTTGTTTTGTAATTTTTCAAGAATAAAAATAAAAATAGAATTTTCTATGTATGGCCCTTCGCACAACTTAGCACCCCAATATTCTAATGTCAGTGAAAAATCAAAAAACTCTAATCCAAAGCCTCCATTTTCCTCATTTGATAAAATACCTAGGAACCCTAATCGTTTTATTTCCTCCCAACCGTGATTAGAATATTCAAATCCTTCAGCTTTTTTGTTTTCACGTCTAATGTCAAAGTTTTCACTTAGACTCTTCTCTAAACTTGATAAAATCATTTTTTGAGATTCATTTAATTCAAAATCTATCATTTAGGTAGTCCTAGCCCTCTTTGAGCTATTATATTTTTTTGTATTTCTGAAGTACCACCTAAAATTGCACCTGAAATAAAAAAAAGACGATTTTTCAAAATTCTTTTAGAAAATTCATCATGATTATTATCATTGATAGTTACTTTTTTGTTTAATATTTCAAAAGCAAAGTCATGAATTTTGATGTTTATCTCAGTAGCCAGTAATTTACTCATTGAAGGCTCCATGTGAATTTTTTCATCTTTTGTTTTTATCCATAAAGCTTTATAAGTCATTATTTTTGCAGATTCTAGACTTGATCTTAAAGATGCTAGTTTTATTTTTATATTATCTCTTGAAATTATATTTTTTTCTTTACAATAGTTTTCAATATCATCAAGGCACCTTTCTCCCCACCCAATGTAATCTATTCCGGATCTTTCAAAATTTAGTAAATCTAAAGCAACCATCCATCCTTCATGTAACTTACCTACTATATTTTTTCCAGATGTTTTCACATTAGACAAAACAACTTCATTGAACGATGAAGACCCTGAAATATTTTTTATTGGATTTACTTGTACTCCTGGATCTTTCATGTTTATTAAAACAAGAGATAATCCTTTATGCCTTTTGCTACCAGAAAGTGTCCTTACAAGAGTAAACATTCTGTCAGCTCTATGACCTAATGTGGTCCATATTTTAGTTCCATTAATTGTAATTGTGTCATTTTCTTCATCAAATTCGCCTTTAGTGCTCACTGAGGCTAAGTCAGATCCTGAGTTTGGCTCTGAGTAACCTTGGCACCACTGTATTTCACCATTTGTTATTTCTTTTAGATATTTCTCTTTTTGGAACTTTGATCCATGCTTTAATAATGTTGGCCCAATCATTCTTACTCCAAAACGATCATTTCCTGGAGACATTCTATAGGCAAATGTTTCTGATAGGATTATTGATTTTGAAATTTCTTGATTAAGTCCCCCGTACTCTATTGGCCAAGAAGGAGCGATCCATTTGTTTTTTGCTAATTCTTTTTTGATAATTTTTGATAATTCCCAATGTTCATCTATTGTTTCATCTGGATATTTTTGCCAATTTTTAGGCAAAAATTTATCAATTAAAGCATTAAGTTCTTTTTTAAAATTTAGTTCTTCTGAGGAAAACATAATTTTTTACAGTTCTCTAATTTTTCAAGTTGATTTCTTATCATGTTATCTTAATATAAATTTTGAATTATTAGGATTATTAGCTAGAGAATAAAAATTATTTTTTGTTATTTAAATAAAAAAGAACAATTAAATTGGGATTTCATTGTTTCTTTTCTCGTATTGATCAAGAGAACTGATTCGACTTGTATTATTTTTTGTAATAGAAGCTTTTTTAGGAGAATTATATTCATCGCCCTCTTTTTTTAAGTCTTTAAGCTCAAATCCAAATCTATCAAAGGATAATTGAGCATGTTTTTTAGGGAAATTTTGAAAAGGGAAACCAGCAGTTCTAGCTAGTAGATTTAATAAAGTTTTTGAGGCACCTCTAGGTTTATACAGTCCATTTTCCCACTCACTTATAGTTTGTTGTCTAACACCCAATTCTTTAGAAAGTTTTGTTTGTGAGTTTCCTATGTGAGCTCTTAAGGCTATTATTGTTTCAGAGTTCCATTCAAAATTATTTATTTTATTTAAATTGTTTATAGTCATATATGAATAATAATGAATATAGAATTTTATAACTTAGCTAATTTAATTCCACTTTTATCGAATAATCTAAATAAATAAAATCGTTATTATTAAATTTAAAGAAAATTAATATAATGAAGTTTTTATTTTCTAAATTAAATATGCTCAATGTAAGTCATCAAAATTTTTATTATAATTTTGCATTAATATTTATATT
>Ga0066850_10000825_pt1 | contig 16505 bp, 15 predicted proteins | sample ETNtaG_4_FD_67282 | JGI IMG/M metagenome (GOLD analysis project Ga0066850, IMG submission 67282) | Marine microbial and viral communities from oxygen minimum zone, Eastern Pacific Ocean - ETNP201406SV67 | ecosystem: Environmental > Aquatic > Marine > Oceanic | place: Pacific Ocean: Eastern... | reverse complement strand
CCTATTTTTTCTACTATTCAGGATGCTGGTAGATATGGTTTTGAAAATCAAGGTGTTCCAAATTCAGGGGCAGGAGATATATTGTCATATAGATTAGGTAATCACCTTTTAGGAAACGGAGATGTTCCGAGCGTGGAGGTAATTCATGGAAATCTTGAGGTTGAGTTTTATTCAGAATGCTTAATTGCAATTACTGGCTCAGACATGACCCCTAAAATTAATTCAGTGCCTGTAAAAATGTGGGAGTCAATTCAAATCTACGAAGGTGACATTTTAACATTCAGCACACAAAAGAATGGCTTAAGGGCTTATCTTTCTATAAAAGGAGGCTTTAAAGTAAAAGAAATTATGAAATCTTCTTCCACTCATTCTAATTTTGATGTTGGAGGCAAGAAATTAGCAATTAATGATTTTTTATATTGGGATCACGAAATAGTTAATTTTCAGAATAAGAAATTAAATATTTGCCCTGATTATTATAAATTTTCTCAACTTGAAGTGAGTGAAAAGAAATTAGATGTGATAAAAGGCCCTGAGTACAATAATTTATCAAGCGCAAGTAAAAAGAAATTATTTAATTCTGAATTTAAAGTATCTAATAGGATGGGCAGAACAGGAGTAATTTTAGACGGGATAAAAATAGAATTTTCTAAGAACTTTACTGATATTATTTCAGATGGAACATGCAAAGGGGTTATGCAAGTACCTAAAGACGGTAAATTATATGTCTTGATGGAAGACTCTCAGAGAATAGGAGGCTATCCTAGAATTTTAAGTTTTACATCTCAAAGTTTAAATTATTTCAGTCAGTTAATGTCAGGCGATAGTTTAATGTTTAATTTAATTACTATTGAAGAAGCTCATATAAAAGCAAAGGAAATGGAAGATAATTTCTTTAGAGATAATTTATCTGAAAATTTAAATATGAATGAATTTATATTAACTCATGATAATGAAAAATTTAATATTAAATCAGATAAAAATAATAATAAGATTATAATAATTGATGGCAAACCAATTAAATTAGAGTTTTAAGTATTATTGCTAATATAATATTACATGGATATAACAGAGGAGAAGTTAAATGATATCTGATGGCTTATATGTTTCATTGATTGGATTGGCAATTGTTTTTTTGGTGTTAATAGTTCTATTGATTGCTATAACTTTATTGAATTTAATAGAAAACAAAAAAAGTATTATTAATAATAATTCAGGTGAATTATCTGAAAAACCTTCTAATAAAAACTTTTCAAAGTTAGAACTTACCGCAGCATTAGTTGGAGTAAGCCTTGCTCTGGGAGCCAATAAAAATGAAAATAACTTTCTCTCAGAATCTGTAAAAAAATTTGAAGATTCTAATTGGAAAGCATTGGGTCAACAAAGGTTATTTAAAGGAAGAGGTGGTTAAATGAAAAAATATAATTTCGAGATAGATGGAAAAAAATTTGAAGTAGAGGTGAATCTAATAAGCTCTAATAATGCTGAAGTAAGAGTTAATAATAAGAATTTTGATATTAAGATTTCTAATGACTTAACTGAACCCAAAAAAACTGAACCCAAAAAAACTGAACCCAAAAAAACTGAACCCAAAAAAGCAGAGCAATCTGTACAAGGTAACCCTGGAGATTTATTAGCATTAATGCCAGGAAAAATAATCAAAGTTCTAGTTAGTGAAGGACAAAAAATAAAAATGGGTGAGCCAGTTATTATTATGGAGTCAATGAAGATGGAGCAAACTATAGTGTCTTCAGCTGATGGAGCCATAGAGAGTGTAAATGTTAGTGAAGGTGAGACTATTGAAGTTGGCTCAGTAATGATTGTAATAAGGTGATAAATTGGATGACATTAAATTAATATTTGAGGGTTTAATAAGCATCTTTGAAGATCCAAGAGGCTTAGTGATGTGGTTTGTCGCAGGGTTTCTATTATATTTTGGTATAGCTAAAAAAAAGGAGCCGTTGCTATTAGTTCCAATTTCATTTGGAATTTTATTGGCTAATCTTCCTCTTGGAGAGGTAGTAAAGCCTGCAGGCAAAGAAGGTGATCCGATGGGATTTTTACTTTTTTTCCAAGAAAATGGATTGCATACAGATCTGCTTCCATTATTGGTTTTTTTGGGGTTAGGAGCTCTAACAGATTTTTCTCCAGTAATTTCAAACCCTAAAACACTTTTATTGGGAGCAGCAGCTCAAGCAGGAGTATTTTTTGCATTAATTGGAACTTTGTTGCTTGGAATGACTCCATTATTTGATTTTAGGCTATTAGAAGCCTCTTCTGTTGGAATTATTGGAGGTGCAGATGGCCCAACTACAATATTTATAGCCTCAAATATGAAAGCATTAAGTCAGCAATATGGAGTAGATATGCTTGATATAGTTGGAGCTACTGCAGTTGCCGCATATTCATATATGGCGTTAGTTCCGTTGATTCAGCCTCCAATTATTAAGCTGCTTACAACAAAGAAAGAAAGGCAGATCACTATGCCTGCCCCCAAAAATATTGTTACTAAGAGAGCAAAGATTTTATTTCCAATAATATGCACTATTATTATAGGAGTATTGGTCCCTAAAGCAGCGCCATTAGTTGGGATATTAATGTTTGGGAATTTAATGAGAGAATGTGGTGTTGTGGAGAGATTAAGTAATACTGCACAAAATGAACTCATGAATATTGTAGTTATTATCCTTGGGTTAGCTGTCGGATCTACTATGCCAGGAGAAGTTTTCCTAAAGCCTGCAACACTAGCAATATTCTTTCTTGGCTTGTTTGCATTTATTACTGCAACAATATCAGGTTTATTGCTTGCAAAATTAATGAATGTGTTTAGTAAAGAAAAAATAAATCCTATGATTGGTGCGGCTGGAGTTTCAGCAGTTCCTATGGCCGCAAGAGTTGTTCAAGAAATTGCTCAAAAAGAAAAGCCAGGGAACATGTTGCTAATGCATGCCATGGGTCCAAATATTGCAGGAGTAATAGGCACAGCAACAGTTGCAGGAGTTCTCCTGACTTTAGTTGAATCATTAATTAAGTAAGAAAGGGGCAGAAAAATGTCAAATTTTATGAGTGGAGTTTTTCCAATATTATCAACCCCTTTTGATTCTAACGACAATATTATATTTAGTGACGTTGAGTCAGAGGTTGAATATGCGATAGATTCTGGGGTTAGTGGAGTTGCAATTGCACTTGCAAGCGAGGTATACAAGCTAACAGATTCAGAGAGAGATGAGTTGCTTAAACGAGTAGTAAATTATTCCAATAATAAGATAAAAGTTTGCATGAATACAACAGCAGAATCTACAAAGTTATGCATTGAATATTCAAAAAAAGCTCAAGATTTTGGTGCAGATGCTGTGATGATAGCACCACCTTCATTTGGAGGTGTTGATTCAAGCGAGATAAAAAAATATTTTATTAATGTAGCTGAAAAAATAGAAATTCCTATATTTATGCAAGATGTGTTTGATACACCTATTTCTCCAGAATTAGCTGTTGAATTATCTCAATCAAATAAAAATTTATCATATTTAAAGGTTGAAGTGCCTCCCACACTACCTAGGTTTAATAGGCTGAAAAATATTGCTGGTAGCAAATTGCCAATCCCATTTGGTGGTGCTGGAGGATTATTCATGATTGAAGAGATGAGAAGAGGATCTAAAGGCACAATGCCTGTATGCGCAATACCTGAAATGTTTGTTAAAACTTTTAATTTATGGAATGAGGGAAAAGAATCTGAAGCAGAGGAATATTTTCATAAGTACATTCCTTTGATTAGAACACTTGGTCAAGGCTTAGGGATTTGGAACTGGCTTCCAAAATATATATTGAAAAGAAAAGGAATTTTTACCGAGGCATATGCACGAGAGCCTTCTCTAAAACCTGATCGAAATCAAATATATGAACTTGATAGGATAATTGAAAGGCTAGAAACCTGATCGAAATAAGTATAATAAATTTTATTTTTTTATCCTTTTGCCTTTTAGTCTCTGGATATTTTGCCGGATTGGTAGGAATGCCTTTAGGCCCAATTAGGGTATTCTTTATGTTGGTATTTGGAGTTGAAGCATTGGTGGCATTTGGAACAAATCTGGCAATAAGTTTTTCTATGATGATTCCTACAGTTTGGAATAATTTTAGAAGCAAAAGGATAGATTTAAGAATGGGCATTATGTTTCTTATTTCAGGAGCTATTATAGGACCATTATTCGGAGGATTATTAAGCGAGGCACTTTCTCAAGATTTCCTATTATGGAGTGTAACTATATTAATATTTTTGTCAGGCTTTTTAATTTTTAAAGCTGTGCATTTCCCTTCTAGAAAAATAATCACTAAAAAAATCCCCTTTCTAAAGAGTGTTATTGCATCTTTATTAAATTTGATTATTGGAGCATTAGGCGGAGCAGTAGGAATGGTTTTGGGAGCATTGAGGTATCCGGTAATGGTAAATTATCTAAGGGCTGATGCTAAATCTGCATCAGCAACAAATTCATATATTAACCTAATGTTCACAGTTTTTGCTTTTATCGGACATTTAGTTACTTCTGGGGTTTCTGGGAATAGTCATTTTGATTTTATCTTATTTTTACCTCTAGCTATTTCGGGCTTTATAGGATCGTATTTTGGTTCAAAACATGTGAATAAATACTCAAATTCATTTATATTAAAGACACTTTATATTTTATTATTTATAATGGGTTTCTTAATGTTGATAAGGGAAATATTTTAATGACTAAAATTACTGGAAGCGATTTAATAATTAAATGCCTTAAAATGTATGGTGTTGATACCATATTTGGTATTGCTGGCGATCATATTCTTCATCTTCTAGATAAACTTATTGACCAAGATTTTAGGATGATAGATGGTAGGCATGAAGCAGCATCAGTTCATATGGCTAATGCATACTCTAGGATTTTAAGAAAACCTGGAGTCGTTATGTCTACGACACCAGGTCATGCAAATGCTCTGGCTGGTCTTGCAAATGCTATGCATTCTGAGGCGCCTGTTATTAATATTGCAGGGTCAGCAGATTCTTCAAATATTGGTAGAGGAGCTATGCAAGAATTTGATCAAATAGGTATTGCTAATCCTGTGACTAAAGGGTCTTGGGAAATACCTTCCGTGGAAAGAATTCCCGAATATATATCTTTAGCCTTTAGAACTGCAATGGAAGGTCGTAGGGGCCCAGTTCATTTGACTATACCTCACGACTTACAGGAAGCTGAAGTAAATGAAGAAGTTTTTACAAGATTTAAGAAAAGTTCTTTAGATGATAATGATAATTGGCTCACATATCCTAATCCAACACAGGTTAATAAATGCTTGAATTTATTAAGTAAAGCAAAAAAGCCAATGATAATTGCTGGCCTTGGGGCTGGAGCTACAGTATCTGAAAAAGACTTGGATAAATTTTTACTTAATACAAATATTCCATTTATGGGAGTAGACACAGGAAGAGGTTTGGTGGGAGATTCTCATCCAAATTCTCTAGGTATTGGGTATATTCCTCTTAATAAAGCTGCTCAAAGATTAGATGAATGTGATGTAGTTTTGTTGCTCGGAGTGAAGCTAGATTATCAATTAGGATTTGGAGGCTCTCCGCCATTTAAAAAGGAAGCAATAATAATAATTGTTGATCCTGAAATTTCACAAATTAATCGCCCAAGAACAGTTAGTCTTGCTATAAATAGTGATGTAGGATCTTTTGTAGAAAAAATATCTGGCAAATCTGAAGAATTTGAATGGCAAAATAGCGATTGGGTAAAATCTTTGAAAGAAACAAAAAAAGCTTACTTAGATGAGATGGATAATTTGGCTGACAATTCTCTTCCTATGCATCCCATGGAAATAAGCAAAGCGATTAGAGAAAGTATTGATCAAGATACCTTTGTGGTTTTTGATGGAGGAGATTATTGTCATTATTCTAGAGCAACTGTGCCAATAGAAAATTATCTTAGGACAATGTATGTAAGTAGTTTTGGAATGATTGGTGTAGGACTTCCTTATGCAATAGGAGCCAAGGCTGCATTGCCAGATAAAAAAGTCGTTTTAGTAGTTGGAGATGGATCTCTAGGCTTCCATGTTCCTGAACTAGATACATCAGTAAGACATAATTTACCGGTTACAATTGTTGTTGGAAATAATAGTTTATGGGGAATTGACTATTGGATACAGAAAGGGTTATATAATAGAGATGTGTGGACAAAATTAGATCAAACAAATTATGAACTTATTGCCAAAGGGTTTGGAGCTAATGGAGCAATAGTGGATAATCCAGTAGATCTAAAAAAAGAAATTCAGAAGTCGCTAAATTCGAATAAAATTTCATTGATTAATACGGTCGTAAAAAAAATATCTAGCCCTGTTGCAGATGCAGCTGTTACTAGAAAGTTAGGAACTCACGGATAATGCCTTTTTTTGATCAAAATGACCTAGAGGCCAAAGAAATTCACCCTGGAATCAAAGTTAGGATAATGTGGGGTGAAAAAATAATGATGATGTTAGTTGATATATCTCCTCATGCAGAAGTTCCGACTCATACACACCCAAATGAGCAAGCAGGAAGAGTTTTGTCTGGCTCATTTAAGTTAATAGTTGATGGTGATGAAAGACTACTGAAAGAAGGGGATCATTACTTAATTCCTCCTAATGTCCCTCATAGCGCACATGGAAACGATTCCAATTCACTTGCTTTAGATATATTTTCTCCCCCAAGAGAGGATTATAAGAAACTTTAGCTACTTTTTAGTTTCCCAAAAAATATCTCCAATTTCTTCTAAAGTCGCCTTAAATTCTTTTGCTTTTTCTAAATCAACATTCACTTTTACAAATGATCCAAGCTTGCAGGCATTCCAAACTTTTTCATGCAGATCAGGATATTTTTCTAAGTGTTCTGGCTTAAAATAGTCTGTCCATATAACTAATATTTCATCCTTTGCTTTTTTGGCATGCACTTCTTTTGCATTCACAAATCTAGCCATAGAATTTCCCAGAGAAGATGAAGGACCTGCTGAATAATCTAGTCCTTCTATTAGTTCTGTCATTCTAACAACAGTTTGGGCAGCTTGAATTGCATCATTTGGATCATAAATTCCACATGGAATATCACAATGTGCTAAAACAGTGTCAGATTTCATTAGGTAGTTTTTAATTCTTTTTGAACTTATCATAACAATTACTCCTAGAGAGTTTATTTTATGATTTAATTATCTAAAATTTTTTTTAAATGTAAAGGAATTTGTAATGTATGTTTCAAAAAATTAGATTTCAAAAAAATATAGTATTAGAAAATAGCATGAATCCTAATATATATGAAGGCGATGAAATTTTTATAAAAAAAATATTTTTTAATTATGTGCCTTCCAGGTTTGATATTGTGAAGATAAGGTTGGATAAGAAGAGTTATATCAAAAGAATAATTGGGCTACCTAATGAAAATTTGATGCTTAATAAAGAATCTGTCTATATAAACAATAATGAGTTAGAAGAAAAATTCGAATTAATTAAAATCGAATATTCTCCTTTAGAAATTAGTTTAGGAAAAAAAGAAATTTTCTTAATGGGGGACAATAGAAGTAATTCAATAGATAGTAGGGTATTAGGCCCATTTAATTTAAGCGATGTAGTGGGAATCTTTAGTCAGTAATTAATTTAGCTGCTTTTCTTCCACTAATTACAGCACCCTCCATAGTTGATGGCCATGAAGTGTCTGTCCAGTCTCCAGCAAAAAATAAATTGTTAAAGGGAGTATCTATACCTCTTTTATTATATGAATTATCAATGCATCTAAAAGTTGCATTAGGTTGTTTTATTATGCAATATTTTTCTAAATCATTAACTTTTATGTGAGGAAATAATGAGATTAGTTCATCTAAAAACAATTTTTTTATATAAGATTTATCTTTATCTATCCATTCCCATGCAGCACTTTGAGATATGACTATATGATTATCCTTTTTGTTATGATTTTTGGAAACATTAAATATCCATTGGATTTTACTGTCTGCTGATGCAATGTATCTTTCCTTAATAATTGGTTTTTTGAACCAAAAATGTATTCCAATAATTGGAGATGTTTCAAGCAGAGCACTATTGGCATTTATATTTGAATCAGATAATAATTTTATTGCTGAACTTTGAGATGTAGATATTATAAAATTATTAGCTTTAATAATATCTCCATTAGATAGTTTTATTCCAACTAATTTTTCTTTTGATGAAATTAAGCTTTCTACATTTGTTTTTTTTAAAATTCTCGAAGAACCCTTTTCTATAATCTTTTCAATGGGCGCCCATAATATAGACAAATTTGTTTTAGGTAGCCCAAGATAAAGCGGCTCTTTACCAAAAAAACTCCTTTTAATCACAGACAGTGCTACGTTTGTTTCGGTGATTCCTAAATCATCATTAAGTGCAGGCTTTATGATTAATTCCCAAAAGCACTTTATTGATTTAGAGTTTTGTTTATTGTTACTTAACCATATTCCAAAGTTTTTTTCTTTGAAATTACTATTATCTACATCTGTAAATTTGATTTTTATTAATGTAATTAAGAGGTAATATTTTTCAATAAGATTTAAGTGTTTGTATCTTATTAAAGAAATAAACAACCCAAATATAGATTTGAAATATCTAGAGCCAAGATAAGAAGTTTTACCTTTATAAATTACAGGAACTTGAAAATTATTAATCTTGATTATTTTATTTTCAGAATCTATATCTTTTATTAAATTAACAAATTCTTTGCAGGCTCCTACTATAACATGCTGACCATTATCTACTATTTCACCTGTATTCTGATCTTCAAATGAAAAAGCTCTTCCTCCTAGAAAAGCTGATTTTTCTAGAAGTAAAACTTTTAAACCTTTTTTATTAAGAGCAATTAATGAAGATAGGCCAGATATACCCCCTCCTACAATAATTGCATCATATTTTTTTGAATTTCTAATCAAGATATTTTTTCTTTTTTGCTAGGCTAAGGCCGAATAAGTATCTAGTTATGGCTTTAATAGTTAATATTGATTTTTCAGATTTTGTAATCACTGGCCTTACTTTAAGAGTGTCATAATTTATTTCATGTATTTTTATTAGTACTTTTCTCCCACTGCTTATAAATAAGCTTATTGGTATTTTTTGATATCCTTTTAGAAGATTTATTAACTGAATACCATCATTGAAAATATCCCAACACCTTCTGGATTCAAATTCTATTAACCTATTGAAATTATTTGTTGAAGTTTGGTTAATAATTTCGCTTTCTTTTACATTAAATTTTTTTAAATCTTCAATAGGAATATATATTCTTCCTAGCTCTGAATCCCTTTTAATATCCTGCAAGAAATTGGCAATTTGTAGCCCAGTACAAATCTTGTTAGATAAATTAATATGGTCTGTAGAGTTGTAACCAAAAATCTTTAAAACGATTTCTCCAACAGGGTTGGCGGAAAGCTTACAATAATTAATGAGGTCCTTATATGTTTCGTATCTATTATATTTTGTGTCTAAATCATTTGCTTTAATGAGATTTTCAAAAGATCTTTTAGATAAATCGAATTTGGTTATTGTGTTCATTAGCGGGAATAATCTGTCGCTAGAATTACAATTTTTATTAAAACATTCATCTAAATCATTTGCTAAATCTTCTAGTTTTTTAGCAGCAATATTTTTTTTCATGTCCCCAATATCATCAACTGTCCTACAGAAATGATAAACCGTAGCCAAATGAGGCATTAAATTTGTTAAATAAAAAGATGACCAGAGAGGAAAGTTTTCGTAAGTCTGTTGAATTTTTTTTCTGTTATTTCTATTTTGAATATTCATTTAATATCTAAAATTAAATTTTCAAAGATTGTTTTATATTGAATTTTTTTTGAAGATAAATATTCTTTTGGATCTCCAATTAATATGTTATAGACATCTATTTTATAAGATGCCAATACATCATTAATCGTGAAGCATAAGTTATTTATTCCATCGAATTTATTTAGTGATTTCAGTTCTTCGATAATATACTTAGATGGATTATTATTTAAGCTAACTATTCTTGCGTATGAAAAATCTAAATTAGATTTGTATACAGAGTACCGTATGGTTTTTTGTTGGAGAGATTCAATTTTTATTGAACTATAAATTATACCTCTACTCCATTCTAGTTCTGTCTGGTTAATATTAGATAAATCACTTGGTATAATTACCTGACTTTTTAATATTGATGAATTTATTGGCTTGATAAACCCAATAAATATTGATGAATTTATTTGATTATAATTATCTAATGACCATTTGATTCCAACTTTGCATTGAACTATAGATTCATTGCATTTGAATAGCAGAACTTCGTCTTTTAAAACTTTTGAGTTAGCAATATAGATTTGCATTTCTCCTGGGCAATGTGTCAATTTTAAACCTGATAGCTCTAGCGAATCTTCTATTTTAATATCTTCTTTAGTACAAATTAGTATCATTTAAGTTTCTCTGTTCATTAAAAAATTTGTTATCTCATTGAATGTTTTTTTATGCTCATCAGAAGTTGGTATATTTGAAATAGTGTTTTGTATTTTTGATAAATATTCTTCAGCTATATCATCGCATTTATTCCTGATATTAATCTTATCCATTATATTTAGAAACTTATCGATATCTCTATCATATATTTCATTTTTTTTCATTATCTCATTTATTTCTTTGTCGTAAGTTGATTCGCTATTTATAGTTAGTATTATAGGAAGACTTTTCTTCTTTTTTCTTATATCTCCTCCAACAGGTTTTCCTGTTTTGTCAGTCCCCCATACCCCTAAAATATCGTCTCTTATTTGGAATAGTAATCCTATATCTTTTCCAAAATCTGAAATTAATTTTATATCAGATTTAGTAAGATTTTTATTTGATGAAATGGCACCTAGAATAACTGAACATTCAATTAATGCTCCAGTTTTTAAACCAATCATTTTTAGGTATTCATTTTCCGAAATCCTAGATTTTTTCTCAAAAGATATATCTAGAAATTGCCCTTCCATCATTTTTAGGTAACTTTCAGTAAGTAGTTTTTGTGAAAAAAATAATTTTTCATGACTAATCCCATGCTCAAGCAATTTTTCTAATTTTTGATTTCCTAACACCAGTATTGAATTTCCTGTTATTAAGGCTTTTGGTATCCCCCAAATAGTCCATAATGTAGGCCTGTGTCTTCTTAATTTGTCATTATCTTCTATATCATCATGAATTAAAGAGAAGTTATGAACTAATTCTACTGATATGGAACATGGTAAAGCGGCATTAATATTTCCAGATAGTGAATCACATAAAGCAATACATAAAGCAGGCCTAAATGCCTTGCCTTGATAGAAGCTTTCTTTGTCATTGTCTTCCCATCCAAAATAATTATTAATATATTTTGAAATATCTCCATCATATGAAAGGACGGAAGATTTCAAGTAATCACTAATCATTACTTCATATTTTGTTAAAAAATTAGGTTTTTTAGTAAATTTTTCCATTTATAGATTAGATTTTACATTCCAATGAGCCAAAAAACTAAGTATATTTATAAGTAGAAATAAATAATAGTATTGTTGACATGATCTATATCAAGTTATAATATGCATTATGCAATAAGAAATAGAATATGATATATATAAATTATATATCGAAAGGAAATAGTGGTTTTACCTAGAAGAGAAGATTATACGAATGAGGCATCTGAGGCGCTTGAAAGAGCGCATGCTTGGGCATCAGATATGAGAAATGCTCAATTAGATGCTGAACATTTGGCATTAGGAATGTTGTCTATTAAAGATGGCATGGCAACTAAAATCTTTGATTTTCTTGGTGCTGACTTAGAAGAAATTAAGAAAGATTTAGAGTTCTCTTTAAAAAAATTTCCTACTTTAGGCCAAAAACAGTCATCCACCAGAATGATTTATATTGAACCAAGATTGAAAAAAGTTCTTGATGAAGCGCAAGAGGAAAGAATAAGGTTAAATGACGATTTTATTGCAATAGAACATCTATTGAAGGGCTTAGTTTCACTTGAGGATGGCGAAGTTAATAAACTATTTAATTTTTATGATATTACTGTCGAAAAAATTTATCATGCATTAAAAGAAATTAGGGGTAGTCAGAGAGTTACAGACCAAGGTGCCGAGAAGAAATATCAAGCATTAGAAAAATATAGTGTTGATTTGACAAAATTAGCCAGAGCAGGACAACTTGATCCAGTTATAGGGAGAGATAAGGAGATTCAAAGAGTACTTCAAACTCTTACTAGAAGAACAAAAAATAATCCTGTGATTATTGGTGATGCTGGAGTTGGTAAAACAGCTATTGTAGAAGGTCTTGCTCAAAGTATAGTAATAGATGATGTTCCAGAATCTTTGAAGAATAGAAAATTACTTAAATTGGAAATGGCATCTTTACTAGCTGGTGCAAAATTTAGAGGTGAGTTTGAAGAAAGATTAACTGCTGTAATGGACGAAATAAGAGCAGCGTCAGGTGAAATTGTTTTATTTATTGACGAGATACATATAGTAGTTGGAGCTGGAGGCGCAGAGGGAGCAATAGATGCTGCAAACATGATGAAGCCTGCACTTGCTAGAGGAGAGGTTCAATTAATTGGAGCCACAACTCCAGAAGAATATAGAAAATATATAGAATCAGATAAAGCACTTGAAAGAAGATTTACACCAGTAAATGTTAATGAGCCTGACCAAGAAATAGCTATAGAAATGTTAAAAATACTGAGGCCAAGATATGAAAAGCATCATAAAATTCAGATCACTGATTCCGCATTAGAAGCTTCAGTAAATTTAAGCGCAAGATATATCACTGAAAGATATCTCCCTGACAAGGCTATTGATTTAATAGATGAAGCAGCAGCCAAACTTAGAATTAACTCTGAGTCCTTGCCATCTAATATTAAGGGTTATGATGATCAGATAAAAAATTTATTAGACAAAGAAGAGGCTGCTTCAGGCAGAAATGATTTTGAGGCAGCTGCAAAATTAAAATCTGAAAGACTGGGACTGCACAAAGAAATGATTTCAGAAGATAACAATGAAAAAGTCGATAAAACTAGAATTGTAGACTCTGAAAGTATAGCTACATTGATAGCCGAAAGAACTGATATTCCAGTAGCTAGATTAATAGAAAAAGATAAAGAGAGGCTTTTGAATTTAGAAAGCAGACTTCATGAGAGATTGGTTGGTCAAGAAGATGCTGTTGCAGCATTGTCTAATGCTATCAGGAGGCAGAGATCTGGTGTTAGTGACCCCAAAAGGCCAGTAGGAACATTTATATTCTTAGGTCCCACTGGTGTAGGGAAGACAGAACTGGCAAGAGCATTAGCAGAAAGCTTATTTGATGACGAAGATAATATGGTTAGAATCGATATGTCTGAATATATGGATAAAGGATCTTCTACAAGATTGATTGGTGCTCCTCCTGGATATGTCGGCTATGATGATGCTGGCCAATTAACTGAAGCAGTAAGGAAAAGACCATTTAGGGTTATTTTATTTGATGAAATTGAAAAAGCTCATCCTGATGTAATGAATTTGCTATTACAATTACTTGATGACGGCAGATTAACAGATGGTCACGGCAGAACTGTTAACTTTAGAAATACAGTAATAATTATGACTAGTAATCTGGGTTCAACTCATATTGCTAAAGAATCAATAGGATTCTCAGGATCAAATAGTGAGATTCAAAATAGGAAATCAAAGGTAGAAGATGCTTTAGTTGAGTACTTTAGGCCAGAATTTCTTAACAGAGTGGATGAAACTATAATTTTTGATTCTTTAACTCATGAGGAACTTTCAAAAATAGCATTGATAGTTACCAATAAGTTTATTGAAAGGGTCGGGAAGTTAGGAATCTTGATGAAGATATCTAAAAAAGCACTAGATTGGCTAGTTAAAAATGGATTTGATAAGTCTTATGGAGCAAGACCCTTAAAAAGAGTTGTCCAAAGAAATATAGAAAATGAATTTGCTAAGAAAATGTTGTCAAGTGAATTTATGGAGGGAGATTCCGTATCAATTAATGTAAAAGATGGAATTTTATCAATTGACAAAGACAAGAAGATTGAAAAAAATAAAACCAGAGTTAAGGCTAAGTGAAAGATAAATTCTTTGGTTTAATTGTGATAAAATTTGATTTGTGAATCTGAATCAAAATGAAAACCAATCATCAGCAGCCGTCTTATTATGTGGTGGTAGAAGTTCTCGAATGAATGGGTTAGATAAACCCACTTTAATTTTTGATAATATTCCAATATTTATAAAATCCTTAATTAAGTTTATAGACTCAAACTTATTCTCAAAAATAGTCCTAATCGCATCAAAAGAAAATATTGCAGATATAAAAAAATTAATTTCTGATTATAAGTTTACTCAAGAAGTGATATTAGGAGGGAAGAGGCGCCAAGATTCTGTGTCAATTGCCATTGATTATCTAAATCAATTTTCTATTGATAAAGTGGCAATTCATGATTCCGCAAGACCACTATTTTATGAGTCAATATTAACTCAAGGGATGCAATTATTAGATAATAATAATGGAGTAATTCCTATTATCCCTATTCAAGATACAGTAAAAAGAGTTGATTCTAATGAAGTTATTAAAACATTAAATCGTAATGAATTATTTAGATCTCAAACTCCTCAATTTTTTGATTTTAATATTTTAAGCGAGTGTATTAGCAAGGCTTCAAAAAAAATTAATTATACGGATGAGTCAGAGTTGTTAGAAATAAATGGATATAAAGTTAATTGCATAAATGGAAATATAGAAAATCAAAAAATAACTACTCAGGACGACCTAAAATTATTACAAAATTTTGATCGGGGTATTAAATTTAAAAATGGCATTTCCTCAGATGTGCATAAGCTAATTGAAGGAGAAAAATTAATATTGGGAGGCCTAGAAATACCATTTGAAAAATGTTTAGAAGGACATAGTGATGCTGATGTTGTACTTCACGCAATTTCAGATTCAATTATCGGAGCACTTGGGCAAGGAGACTTAGGAAAATATTTTCCATCCAATCAGGATAAATGGAAAAATGTATCATCTAAGATTTTTTTATTTAAAGCAATAGAATTAATGAACGAATTAAATTTCGAGATTTTTCATATAGATATTCAAGTTATTTTACAGGAACCTAAATTATCAGATTTATTAAATAAAATTGAACAAAACGTATCAAATTTACTAAACTTGGATATTGAAAAAATAAACTTAAAAGTAACTTCTACTGATAATATTGGATTGATAGGATCTGGAGATGCTATTGGGACTTTATGTGCTGTTACATTGAGAGAATCTAATGATTGAAACATACGACTCTTTTTCACGAAAATATAAGAAATTAGGACCTCCAAAGAAAATTAATTTGTATGTATGTGGAATAACTACCTCAGATTATTGTCATTTAGGTCACGCATTTTCTTCTATTGTATTTGAAGTTTTGGATAGATTTTTATCTCACCAAGGTTTTGAGGTGTATAGAGTGCAAAATTTTACAGATGTAGATGATAAAATTTTAAATAAATCAGTTGAAGAAGGCTCATCTATGAAAGAGGTTGCTGAAAAATACACTAAAGCTTTCTTTGAAGACATGGATGCTCTTGGCATAAAAAGAGCTTCAATTTATCCAAAAGCTACAGAAGAAATAGAAAATATAATTTCATTTATATTAGAACTAGAAGAAAAAGAATTAACTTACATTAGGAATAATAGTGTCTATTTTAAAACAAATAAATTTAATGATTATGGAAAACTCAGTGGTAGAAAATTAGATGATGCCAAAACTGGCACTAGGATTAATGTTGATCTAGAAAAAGAATCCCAAGAAGATTTTGCATTGTGGAAATCAGCAAAAAGTGACGAACCAGGCTGGGAGTCTCCTTGGGGATTAGGTAGGCCAGGTTGGCATATAGAATGTAGCTCTATGGTTATCAATACTATCGGAGAGACTGTTGATATTCATGGCGGAGGAATTGATTTGATATTTCCTCATCATGAAAATGAAATAGCTCAAAGTGAATCTTTAACTGGTAAGAAATTTGCAAATATATGGATGCATAATGGAATGGTAAAACTTTCAGGTGAAAAGATGAGCAAATCATTAGGAAACCTTATTACAGTTAAGGAAGCATTAAAAAAGTTTGATTCTGACCAAATCAGGATGTGGATACTATCATCTCATTATAGGAGCCCATTAATTTATTCAGAGGAACTAATTTCTAGTCAGTCAAAACCCCTATCTAGATTAAGAGAATCTCTAAAAAATGCAGAAAATGATAATATTAAAAAGACAGATTATACAAAGGAAAAAGAAATTTTTATTAATGCTTTGTCTTCTGATTTGAATACTCCCGTGGCTCTTTCTCAGGCACTTTTGTTATCTAGGAAAATCAATTCCGGCAATAACGAAGGTCATGATACCTCTGAAGCAAGAGAAGCACTGAATTCTATGCTTTCTATACTTGGTTTATGCCAGAATA
>Ga0066850_10000817_pt1 | contig 16571 bp, 17 predicted proteins | sample ETNtaG_4_FD_67282 | JGI IMG/M metagenome (GOLD analysis project Ga0066850, IMG submission 67282) | Marine microbial and viral communities from oxygen minimum zone, Eastern Pacific Ocean - ETNP201406SV67 | ecosystem: Environmental > Aquatic > Marine > Oceanic | place: Pacific Ocean: Eastern... | reverse complement strand
TCCTTACTTAGATACTGGATCAAGTCTAGTTTCTAGTAAAGAAGTAACTCATCACGGACTGCCATTTTCTCAGAATTCAAGCAGAGAAACTACACTTCCTCAATACGATATGCTTGCAGAAAAATATCAAGAATTATGTGATGAAGCGCAAGATTATGGATTAAGCATCTCATGCGAAGTGCACCAAAATTCTCCAATAGATAACAGTTGGTCTGCTAAATTGCTACATAGCAAAGTGGAGAGAGATAATTTTGGTATCAATCCAGATTTAGGAAACATTATATGGAATTACGATATTCCAGAAGAACGCACAGAAGATGCAATTAAGGAGTTGGCGCCAATTTCAAACTATTGGCATTGCAAAAATATGAATAGGGTAAATCATCCTGAAAACAGGAGATCTGTTTTTGTTAGAGGAAATATACTCCAAGGAGAGATTGATTACAGGTTTGCAATTGAAGCAATGCATGATGGAAATTATAGCGGATTAATGGCACTGGAAGGTGTATTTGACGGAGATCAATTCTATTCTGACAAACAGAGTTTGGATTATTGTAAAGAAATTTGGAATGATCTGGAGAAGTAGTTAACTTTTATGAATTATATTCCTATTTCAGATTGGCCTGATATTCCCAACGATATATATCTAAAGGAAGCGACATCTGTTGCAACTGACAGCAAAGATAATGTATACATTTTTAACAGAGGAGAAGTTCCTGTATTAGTTTTCTCTGATGACGGCAAATTAATTGATAGTTGGGGTAAGGGTGAATTTGTAAGACCTCACGGCATTTTTATTGATAAAGATGACACTCTTTATTTAGTAGACGACGGGGGTCATTTTCTTAAAAAATGCACAAAGGATGGAAAAGTCCTAATGACCATAGGAAATCCAGGAAATCCTACTGAATGGCAAAAAGGCGGATATTTTAATAGACCTACTGATGTAACTATTGATTTAGATGGCTTTTTATATATTAGTGATGGTTATGGAAATTCTAGAATTCATAAGTTTGATCAAACAGGTAAGCATATAAAATCTTGGGGGAGTCCTGGGACTGACCCAGGAGATTTTAATCTTCCGCATAATATTTGCTTGGTAGATGATAAATATCTCTGGGTATGTGATAGAGAAAATTTTAGAATTCAAGTATTTGATAAAGAAGGTTCATGGGTAAACCAACTCCATTTTCATAGACCTCAGTCAATATTTAGAGGAAAAGGAAGATTGGAAGGATTTATTCTTTTGGCTGAAGCTGGCACTGGCATGCATACACAAGAAGGCGTTCCTGATATTGGAAATATTGTAAGAATACTAGACTATGAGGGAAATACAATTAAAAAAATCGGAGATAGCTATTCAGGTGAAGCCCCTAATCAATTTATTTCTCCTCATGGGATCACATCAAATTCAAAAGGAGATATAATTGTTGCGGAAGTATCTTATACAGCTTACGGATCTAAATTAGATCCACCTAGAGAAGTTGTAAGTATTAGGAGATGGAACATTGAATAGCATTTATGAATTTATAAATCATTACTCAGTTTTGATTCTTCTATTATTATTAATAGCAGGTCTTATATATTTGTATTTTAGGTATAAATCTAGCGCTTATTTGATATTAATTCCTTTAGTTTTATTAGCTGGGTACGCTGTAGTCAATGCGTCAAATCAAGAAAATAATGAAACTAAGTTGGTAGCTTCTGGGTATTTTTCATTTGAGAAGCCAACAGTAGTTGAATTTATGTCTCCAGCTTGCATGGCTTGTGTAGCATCTAGACCAACAGTATCAGCTATGAAAGAAATTTACGGAGATAAGGTTGATTTTATAGAAATCGATGTTAGAGATACTGAAAATAAAGATAAAATCATTAAATATAAAGTAAGGTCAACGCCTACATTCATAATGTTTGATTCGAATGGGGTTGAGACTTTTAGATTTTCTGGCATTGCTAAATCAAGAGTTATGCAACCCAACATAGATGATATTATTTCTAATTAGGTAATTTACTTTATTTTGATTAGAAACAGTTTTATAATTTATTTTTCGTAGAAAGGAGCAAAATTGGGTCAAATAAATGTAGCTATAATTGGAGTTGGTAATTGCGCTTCTTCATTAGTGCAGGGTATTAGTAAATATAAAGAAGTGCAGGGTGATGAAAAAATTCCAGGACTTATGCATAATGAACTAGGGGGCTATAGCGTAGGAGATATTAATATAGTAGCTGCATTTGATGTTGATGATGACAAAGTTGGCAAAGATTTATCAGAAGCTATTTATACCAACAATAATAATGCCTTGAAATTTTATGATGTTCCAAAGGCAGGCATTAAAGTTGATAGAGGAATGACTCATGATGGATTAGGGAAATATTTATCTACAATGGTCAAGAAAGCTGCTGGATCAACATCTGATATTGCTGGCATTCTTAAGGATAGAAAAGTAGATGTTGTAATTAACTATCTTCCTGTAGGTTCAGAGCAGGCTACCAAATGGTATGTTGAACAGGTTTTGGCAGCTAAATGTGCCTTTGTAAACTGTATACCGGTTTTTATTGCAAAAGAAGAGTATTGGCAAAATAGATTTAAAGAAGCCGGAGTTCCTGTTGTTGGAGATGACATTAAGTCTCAAGTAGGCGCAACTATTGTTCATAGAGTGTTGACAAGATTATTTCAGGACAGAGGGGTCAAGATTGATAATACTTATCAGTTAAATTTTGGAGGAAATACTGATTTTCTAAATATGCTAGAAAGAGAAAGATTGATTTCAAAAAAAATTAGCAAGACTAATGCCGTGAAATCTCAATTAGAGCAAGAAATACAGAGTGATAATATACATATTGGCCCGAGTGATCATGTGCCTTGGTTAGAGGATAGAAAATGGGCTTATATAAGAATCGAAGGAACATCTTTCGGAGATTTGCCATTAAATGTAGAACTAAAGCTGGAAGTAGAGGATAGCCCTAATTCAGCAGGAGTAGCAGTTGATGCAATTAGATGCGCTAAAATTGCTAAAGATAGAGGAATTTCTGGGTCAGTAGAAAGTGCTTCTGCATACTTTATGAAATCTCCTAATATTCAATATACTGATGAGGAAGCTAGGCAGATGGTTGAAGATTTTGCTAATAATAAAAACCAATCAAAATCGTCTAAAACGAGATTAAATACAGAAGATAATTAATTTATAAGTTCTGCTGCTTTTTATATTTATTATTTAGTCTAGCCGCATTACCTACTCCACCCACAAACAGTGATATTACTGAAGCAATAATATAATCAGATGGAGATATACTTATTCCAGACAGGTTAACAGACCTTACAACTAGGAAAGCTATTACAGGGAATAATCCAAACACCAAACTTATAAATCCACTCCATAATAAGTTTTCTTTTTTAAACCTATGAAATTCATCTTTATTACTCATATTTATTTCTCCTTATCCCGGCGGCCAAGACATTTTTCTTCCACCTAGTAAATGCAAGTGTAAATGATAAACTGTCTGGCCCCCATCATCATTTGTATTGAAAACAGTTCTAAAGCCATTTTCACTTATTTCATGTTCTTTAGCCAAATCTTTTGCAACCAAAAACATTTTCCCGATCAACTTCTCATCCTCATCTTTAATATCATTGATTGAGGTTATTAATTTCTTTGGAACTATAAGTATATGAATAGGTGCAGCTGGAGTTATATCCCAGAATGCAATTATGTCTTCATCTTCAAAAACTATTTCAGCAGGTAATTCTCTGTCAATAATCTTTTGAAATATAGTTTTAGCCATTTATTCTTTTCCATACGGATGTTTTTTGTATTCAGTGTAATCTCTTTCAAGCTGCTCTTCTAATAGCCATCCTGCATACTCAGGCCCACTATCATCTTGTGGCTCATATCCTAATTCTTTCTTTGCCTTTTCTACTGAAAAAATATTCCAATAATTATCGGACATTGCAAAAAATACTCCGTATTTTAAGCTTTCAGGAGCATCAACTGCTTTCATATGAATTTGAGCAGCATCTCTATGAGAGAGCCAAAGACTCATTCCTCTACCAGGATTATCATTTGATGACGTGTATCCGATTCTTAAATGTATTGAAGGAACTCCATAATATTCATTGTATATTGACCCTAGTGCCTCTCCAAATGCCTTTGATACTCCATAAAAACCAGAAGGTCTAATCGCAGTAGTCTCATCTATTCTTTTATAAGGCCTTTTCACCTCTTCAAATTTTGCAGAGAGTATTGACTTATAAGGCTCATCATTATAATTTCCTCCAACAGAGTGCTGTGAAGAGCCAAAAACTACCCTTTTCACCCCGCAAATTTTAGCGGCCTCGAAAACGTTATAAAGCCCCACAATGTTATAAGGTAGAACTGTATCCCATTCTGCCTTCATGCTTCTGTCAGCTGCCAAATGAACAATCGTATCTTGATCTTTAAAAGCCTTTACTACTGAATCAAAATCATCAAGATTTCCTTTATGGTTCCTTTCTTCTGGCATATCATCGCAACCATGTCTAGAAAATGATGAAAGCTCGTATTTTTCTTCAAATGATGGTCTTAATGCTGAACCAACAACACCATTCAAACCTGTGACTAAAACTTTTTTCTTTCCCATTAGAATCCTTTCGTAATTATTTTTATTGCGTAATAAGTATCAAAAACAGCTAGAAAAGTACCTTGAATTATAACGCCTAACCCATGTCCATTGTATTGATTGATTTCAAAAAATCCAATAAAAATAATAAATCCAATTATTACATAAACTATATCAAGAAATGAGTTGACTATTAATATATTTTTAAGTTTTTTTAAATTCTCAACATGCTCATGATTTCTAATCCATCTATAAATTCTAGGACCAATTGCAATTAAAGAATCAATTAAACCCCAAATTATAAATTGGAAGCCAATGGCATTCATGAAAGAATTTTCAAAAAATATAAATGTAATTCCCCCAACCATAGAACACAGCCCCCATACGAGCAGGTTAAATGATATTTCAGTTTCTATAGATTTAAATAACATATTTAAATTTGGATTTTGTTATAGTTATGTATATTATATCGATTGTTAAAAATACAAAGTAAATAATGAAAATTTCATCTGAAGAAATCAAATCAAAAGTTTCTGGATTAGCTAAGGAAATATCTCTTTATTATAGGGATAGGTTAATTGATGAACTATGCATAATCGTTCCTATGAATGGGGGTGTTCCATTTGCTGTTGACTTGCTCAGAGAGATCACAAATCCTGGGGCTGATCAAATATTCATATCATATGTATTTGATGAAGATGAAAATTGGAATTTTTCAGGCTCAAAACCTAAAAAGAATAGTTCGATTCTAATAATCGAAGATATATATGATACAGGAGAGACTTTAAATAATTTAATAGATTATTTGCATGAAGAATATTCCCCCTCAGATCTTCAAATTGTAGTTATGCTGGATAAAAAAATTAAGAAACATAATGTAGTTGAAATTGGGTGGAGTGGATTCGATGTAGAAGATACTTGGGTTTATGGGTATGGAATGGATGATGAAAATGGAACTTTAAGGCAGTTATCTTATATTTCTGATGAGAAAAAGGATTAGCTATGAGAGTAGAGCATGATTTTAAATTAGATTTCGATGATGTGTTAATAAGGCCAAAAAGAAGCACTTTATCCTCAAGAAGATTAGTAGATCTAGAGAGAAAATTTAATTTTAGGCATTCAAATGAAACATGGAAAGGCATACCTATTATTGCAGCCAACATGGACACTACTGGAACTTTTGAAATTGCTGAAGCTTTTAAAAAAAATAAAATGCTTACAGCTATTCATAAATTTTATTCTATGGATGAGTGGGCGCAGGCAATTAAATCCAAACAAATAGATGGGGAGTATTGTGCTGTAACTTTTGGTGTTGAAGAGGCAGAAAATGCTGCTGATTTTTTTAATTATTTAAAATCTGAAAAACTTAATAAACCTAAATTTATATGTTTGGATGTAGCTAATGGGTACACAGAATTATTCTTGGATCTTGTAAAGAGAGTGAGAGATAAATTTGATAATCCGTTGATTGCTGGAAATGTAGTTACAGGAGAAATGACAGAAGCTTTAATTTTAGCAGGAGCAGATATAGTTAAGATAGGAATTGGACCCGGTTCTGTGTGTACAACTAGAACAGTAACTGGTGTTGGATACCCTCAACTTTCTGCAATTATAGAATGTGCCGATGCTGCTCATGGACTAAGGGGGCATGTTATTTCAGATGGCGGGTGCTCTACTCCTGGAGATGTATCTAAAGCTTTTGGGGCAGGAGCAGACTTTGTGATGCTAGGAGGCATGTTGGCAGGACATGAAGAATCTGGAGGAAAAGTAATAGAAAGAGATGGAAAAAAATATAAAGAGTTTTACGGAATGAGTTCTGATACTGCAATGGAGCGATATTATGGCGATATAAAGGAATACAGGGCGAGTGAAGGAGAGGCAATCTCTCTAGAGTATAGGGGCCCTATAGACAAGACTATTCAGCAAATATTAGGAGGCATAAGATCAGCTGCTACTTATATTGGCGCCAAAGATCTTAAAAATATTCCTAAATGCATTTCTTTTGTATTGAAGTATAAATAAATTAATTCTTCTCTAAAGGCTTACCAATATTCTCAGGAGACTGGCCTCCGAAAAAAGCATTTAAAATTTTTGGCAAGCTGGTAGTTCTGTCTGACCTATTGAACCTTTGTATGAAAATCAATGTCAGTATCATTAGAGGGAATGGTATTAGTGGAAGCACTTGGGTTAACCCTAGAGCTACAGATTGCATTTTTAAGGCAATAATTTGAAAAACTCCAAAACTGTATGCTCCTATTGCCGCCCTTATCGGATTCCATCCTCCAAATATCACAATTGCTAGGCAAATCCACCCATAATTACCGGTATGATTTTCAGACCAACCAAATTTTGCATGCAATGAAAAAGCAGCTCCCCCAAACCCTATAATTATACCTCCAATCATAGTCGCTATAATCCTTACTTTTTCTGGATTTATACCTCTATTTTCTGCAGATACTGGATTTTCTCCGACTGCCTTAACTATCAAACCTAACCTAGTTTTTTCTATAAAATACCATGTCAAAGGAATCATTAGGAATGAGAATATGACAAGAATATTTTGATCAAAGAAGCTTGGTCCAATGTATGGAATATCTTTAAGTATTGGTATAGATAATTGTTGAAAATATGGACCAGGTATTCTTACGTATTCCTTTCCAAGAAAGCTACTAAGTTTGCCTAAAAAAATCGTTAAAATAAAACCTACTGCAATTTGATCCATTCCAAGCTTAGTATCACAAAGAATAATTACTAGAGCGGCAATACTACCTACAAGGCCTGCACACAAGAAGCCTAAAAAAGGACTTCCTGTAGTAACTGATACGGCAAAAGCTGTTAGTGCAGTAATCAATAAAGTTCCTTCTATGGATAAATTAATTACCCCAGATTTTTCAGTGATTGTTTCGCCTATTACAACTAAAATAATAGGTGCGCTAAGAGATATAACTGTAACAACTGAAGGCTCAAAAGGAAGCATTTCTACCTCTTTCTAATAAGTTGGTGATATTTTTTTTGATTGGAGTTGAATTAACCACAAGCCAAAAAAATACTATTGAGGATAAAATTATTGAAATAAGGCTTGAGTGAAGGTTAAGCCTGAGTTGTAGTTGTGATCCTCCTGAAATCATTGCAGAGAAGAATAGTGTTAGTAATAAAGTAGGGATAACTCTTTTTCCAGAAGCCAAAACAACCAATATAGCCAGAAATCCATATCCTCCAGAAATAGAAGGAACTAATTTGTGATAAAAAACGCTAGCTTGAAAAACTCCTGCTAATCCGGCTATTGCTCCTCCTATCATGAATGCTAAATATATATAGCCACTACTACTGAACTGAAACTTGTTTGTAGAGCCTGGATTTATACCAGTAGCTTTAAGTTTTAGCCCAAGCTTAGAAAAAGAAAGAAATAATATTATTGAGATAATTATTAGGCATATAATCAATATTGGTAGAGCGGGAATATTAAGAGACGTCAAAGTAGGAAACCATGATTCTTGTGGAAATATATCTGTGCCACTTGTGGATGCTATTCCTTCTTTACTCCAAGGCCCCAGTATAAGATAAATTATGGCTCCACTACCTACAAAATATAGACCTAATCCTCCAAAAATTTCATGAACATTGAATTTTACCTTTAGTAATCCGCATAATAATCCCCAAGCTGAGCCCATTGAAACGCCAACGAACAGTTGAATGTATGGTGAAAGTGCAGATTCTCCAAGGAAAGATTTAGCTACCCAAGATGCACCTATAGCACCTAATACTATTTGACCCTCAATTCCTATATTCCATAGACCACCTGAAAAGGTAATTATTAATGCTAGGGCGGCTAGAGATATAGGTAGAAATATAAGCATAGTTTTTACAATTTTTTCTGGCCTTCCAAAAGCCCCATGAAAAATAGACGAAATTACCTCATATGGAGAAGCTCCAAGCAAAATAATTATTAATGAAGCTCCTAAACTAGCTAAAAAAACTTGAATTATAAATATTGATATATTCTTTAAGTTCAAATTGCTCATTTTCTTGATTCCAGGCCAGAAATTAAAAATTTTATATCATCTTTTTTCAGTGAACTTTTTTTTGAAATGTTGGTAATTTTTTCCCCTGAAAAACATATTATCCAGTCTGACTGCCCCCATACTTCATCAATATCTGTTGTAGAAAAAATAACAGATATATCTGATCTGGCTCTTTCAATTATTTTCTCCCAAACTGAACCTGTAGATTTGACATCTAGACCCCTGGTAGGCTGTTCTAGTAACAATAAACCGGGGCTTTTGGGTATTAGAGCTAGCTGTAATTTTTGTTGGTTCCCTCCAGATAGCTGGTTAGCTAATATATTTGGATTTCCTTTAATTTCATACTCTTCTATTAAATGGCTAGATCTATTATTAATTGACTTCCAGCTTATTAATTTATTTCCTTTTGAAGCAAGAGCCACATGCTCATTCATAGTAAGCTCTCCAAAAAGCCCTCGTTCTAATCTGTCTGAGGGGGTGTAATATATGTCTTGTTTAGGTATCTCTGACTGATTATCATTGTAAAATTTTTGAATATCTATTTTTTTTTCAAATATATCTCTTATGAACTGATCTGCTCCAGAGCCTTGAAGTCCAATTACTCCAACCTTAGATCCCTGATCTATTTTACTTTCATTAAACCCCCATTCTTGTAGATTAATACTTATATAACCTTTCGAATTTGAATTTTTATTTGAGTTCTTGCTAATTACTTTTTTTTGTTCTCCTTGAAACATCAAGTCAATAATTTTGTTTCTATCATAAGGTATAGGTATAGTTTTGATTTTTTCTCCATTTTTTAAGATTGTAGCTTCTTGGCATAATTCAAATACCTCATCAAGTTTGTGTGAAACTAATATGACTATATATCCTTCAGAACTCAAAGTTTTTAGCATTTTAAATACTAAGTCTCTTTGATTTAAAGAAAAACCATTAGTAGGTTCATCTAAAATTATAATTTTGGAGTTTTCGAAAAGGAGCCTAATTAATTCTATTTGCTGCCTTTCGCCAATAGATAGTGATCTAATTTTTTGATTTAAACTTAGTTTGATTTCATACTTTTTGAAGGCTTTATTTATCTCTACTTCAATCTTTTTTTCGTTAAAATTTTCACCAAATTTTTTTGATCCTGCTATGAAACTTTCCTTAATTGATAGATTTTGAAAATCCAAAGGATCTTGGCTAAGAATTCCAATGCCATTATTAAGACTCGAAGATGTTGATCCAAGTTCTAGTTTTTTATCATTTATAAATATCTCACCTGAGTCGGGATTATAGTGACCAGAAATAATTTTTACTAAAGTAGATTTTCCAGCTCCATTTTCTCCTAGCAACGCATGAATTTTTTTAGAAGATATTTCAATATCTATATCATTATTTGCTAATACAGAGCCAAATCTCTTTGTAATATTTCTAATCTTAATTTTCATAAAGAATTCTTATAATAAATATATATCTAAATAAAAATAGGTGGTTAAAAATATAACCACCTATTTTTAATTTTAATTCATTGGTTACTCAGCTGATGAGTCTCCAGTCATTCCCTCTAACAATTGAGGTGCATACCAAATCTCTGCATCAGTTGCTACTTCTCCTGCGCTAAGGAAAGTAGACCCATCTTGATAGTTCAACGGGCCTTCGAAAATAACCTTAGATTCTGTAAGCTCAGCAATATAATCATCAAGCTTAGCTTGTTCATCTCCAGTCATTCCGTCACCATTTAACCATCCAATCATAGATGAATCGTGATCATTCCAATTGCTCCAGTTTGGTCCAGGCCAATGGAATGTTGGCTCAAATGAACCAAAAGAAGCATGCATAGCAGCCATTAGATATGCCGGCCCCCAGTTAAAGTAGTTAACTCCCAAGCAAATTTCTGGAGCTTGGTCACAAGCACCTTCATAATCATAAGGTACAGCCCAAACATTCTCTCCTCCAGCGGCTCTTTGCCCTGCAACAACAAGTGCTTCTGTTGTATCAATGTGTGATATCACAACATCTCTACCTTCATCATAGAAGTCATTAGCAACCTGTGTTGGGTCAAGAGTAAATCCTGGAATATGGAACCAGAATCCAATCCAAGTAACTTTAAAGTCAATCGTTTTGTCTCCTGCACATGCAAGGGCACCTATATAAGTGGCATTTGCTAGCCTTCTAGTCTCAGCATTAATTAATGGGCCAAGGAATCCAATTTTACCGTCTTTTGATTTAATGGCTGCAGCACAACCAGAAACCATTTGACCATATTCCATTTTACCCATTATGTTTCCTAGGTTTTCTAGTTCAGGCTTATATCTTTCGCCTGCTTCCCATGCAGTATCACCTGAAGAAAAGATCATAGGTGTATCTGGAAACATTGCTGCGGCTTCCATAATTCCGTCTGCCATATCATCAGATGTAGCAAATATAAGCTTTGCTCCCTGATCAATCATGTCAGATACAACATCAGGTATCGTTAGGTCTGGAGAATCTGCAGGGTTTACTAAGTCCACTGTTATCATATCTCCACCCATTTTTTTAGTAACGTATTCTCCTCCTTCAAAGTGAGCTTGCGACCATCCTTTATCATTTCTTGGTCCTACAAGAATCATTCCTATAGTTATAGGCTCAACATCTCCAACTGGACCAAAATAAGCATTAAAGATCATTTCGTATACGCCATCCATCATCATCTCTTCCATCAAGTCATTTACTACATCAGCAAGAGGCTTATTTTTTGGACTTACTGCAAATCCATATTGCTCACCAGTAGGGAAGACTTCGGTCATTGTAAATGAAGGATTATTTCTTTGCCTGTCTCCATTGACTGGTAAATCTTGAAGAATTGCATCCACCTCTCCGGATTGAAGAGCTAGAAACATTGCTGCAGGCTCATCAAATGAAACAAGCGTTGAATCGCTTGGGGCATTTTCTTGAGCATACATTTCTCCAGTAGTTCCAGTCTGAACAGCAATGTTGCTTCCAGCAAGAGAATCAATAGATCCAAATTTATCCGCATCTGAAGTCCTTACTAATAAAGACTGATCGGCATCAAAATATGGATTTGTGAATAAAGTTGATTTAGCTCTTTCTTCAGTTATTGTCATTGCAGACGCTACAATGTCACATTCTCCTGAAGCTGGCAAAAGCCATATTCCATCAAATGGAACAACTTTAACTGCAAGTTCAATCCCCATTCTTCCGGATATCTCTCGCATCATATCCATATCAAATCCTGCCCAGTTCCCCATATCATCTTCAAATTCAAATGGTTCATATGGAGCATCAGTACATACTGTTAGCTCTCCTTCAGAGGTAAGATTTCCAAGTGCTTGGTTTAAAGCTGGAGATCTTCCCGGAGCTGGTACGCCACCTTTTTTAGGCGGTGGTCCTTTTTTAGGCGGTGGTCCTTTTTTAGGCGGCGGTCCATCTTTCATAGCTTTTGCAGGAGCATCTTTTGGTGGCTCCATTTCTGCAATAGTCTCAGCTTCACAAGCGACTAAGCCAATAAAGAGAGAGATAAGAAGGACAGGACCAATAAATTTTATTTTAAGGTTTTTCATCAGGTTATCCTCTACTGATTATTTCATTTTAGATTTAAATAATAACAACTTTTTTTAGAAAATTGTTACAAACCTATGAAGTTTGCTTTGGGTGACATTATTTTTTTAACTAATTATTTGTGGGATAATCTTTTTTCTAAATAACTAGCAAGTCTTGTTAGAGGAATTGTAAGGATTAAATATATAAATCCTGTCACAACCAGAGGCGTGGCATTAGCATCACTCATAACGCCATCCCTCCCAAATCTTGTAAGCTCTTTTGTTGCACTTGTTACTCCAATAACTGAAATTAAGGCAGTGTCTTTAAGCAACAAAACCAGCTCATTTGTAAAAGGAGGAATCATTATTCTAAAAGCCTGAGGAAGTATTACGTTGGAATAAATTGTTATTCTATTCATACCTAAAGCTTCAGCGGCCTCTGCTTGTCCTTGAGGTATTGCTTGTATTCCAGATCTAATTACTTCAGCAATATAAGCAGAAGACACAACCGACAAGGCTAAAATCCCTTTTGAATATGCTCCTGGGATTCTAACCCCGAATGCAATGGGTAGACCGTAAGCAATAAAAATTAAAATTAATATGGCAGGTAGCCCTCTTATTGAATCAATATAGATTGAAGATATTACTCTTGAGAAAGTAAACTTTGATAATTTCATAAGAGCTAAAATTAAACCAATAACTGAGCCTCCAACAAATCCTGAAACTGTGAAGATAAGAGTATTCTTTGCTGCTTGAGTTATAATTTTAGGAAACTGATCTAAAACAATTTCAGGCTTAAACATTGTTTCTCTCAGATTTTCTAAATCTGCAAAATAAATTAATAAAACAATTATTGCCAGTAATATAGAAAAATTAATTACAGTTTTTTTGTCCTTAACGTTTAGCAACCTTTTAATCATGATTGTAAATTATTGTTACAAAACAATAAGAATTACGCCACAAAGAAGAATATTAATCTTCATTCAGAGATCATATAATTAAGAATCTTTCATTATTTTTTGTAATATATAAAGATAATAAAAGGAGGTATTGATGAAAATAACAGACGTTAAATTTACCAAGGTTGACTTAGGGAGCAGACCTGTTGCATGGCATGATGCTACATTTACAGAATCATCTTTAAGCTTTCCTTTAACTCAAATATTTACAGACGAAGGGCTAATTGGAATATCACCTTGTGGTAACTCAAAAGAACTTATTGAAGGGCCTTTAAAAGAGATGATTATTGGGGAAGACCCAATGTACATGGAAAGAATATGGAATAAGTTGTATTCAGGATGGTGCCATCCAGCTTCTTCAGGGTGGGAAATAAGAGCATTGTCTGCAATAGATATAGCTTTATGGGACTTAAACGGAAAAATTCTAAATCAGCCAGTTTATAAACTTCTTGGAGGAGACAGAGACAGAGTTCCAGCCTATGTAGGTGGTGGATATTATGCAGATGGCAAATCAAATGAAGACCTACAAAAAGAAATGCTTGAATATATAGATATGGGCTATAAGGCTGTAAAGATGAAAGTGGGTAGAATATCTATCAAAGATGATGTCAGAAGAGTTAAGAGTGTAAGAGATGCAATTGGCCCAGACATAACTTTAATGGTAGATGCGAATCATGCATATACATCTGCAGAAGCAATATTATTTGGAAAAATGGTAGAGGAATTTGACATATTTTGGTATGAAGAGCCTCTCCCTTCTACAGATTACGAAGGTGGCAAGGAAGTTAGAAATGCATTAAATATTCCTATAGCAACAGGTGAAAATGAATATTTAAGATGGGGATTCAAGGACCTGATTAATAATAGGGCAGTAGATATAGTTCAGGCAGACCCTGCAATTTGTGGCGGATATTCAGAATGGAAAAAAATTGCTGCTATTTCAACGGCTAATAATTTAAAACTTGCACCTCATGGAGGTGGAAATATTGGTGCCCATGCTGTCGCATCTCTGCCGCAAGGACTGAATGTAGAAACTTACCCTGGGTTAAGAGCTGCAGGCGCAAAGATTATGAAGTTTTTCGATATTGATGATGGAGATATTTTATTACCAAATTTGCCAGGATTAGGCTTAGAAATTGACTGGGATGCCATAAAATAAATACTAAAATATTTAATTATTTTGATTAAATTTACATTTTAGAAACATTTATATATCAAAATGAACGGATACTTTTTATATTAATTTAATTTTTTACTAATTTAGTAATATTCTCAGGAGGTTTTTATGGATTCTGGTTCTATTGCATGGATGTTGGTTTCATCAGCCTTAGTTTTACTTATGACTCCAGGATTAGCTTTATTTTACGGAGGATTAGTTAGAGGAAAGAATGTAGTTTCTACAATGATGTATTCTTTCATATGCCTAGGTTTAGTTAGCTTAATATGGGTGCTTTGGGGGTATAGTTTAGCTTTTGGATCAGGTGGGAATGCATTTATTGGATCGTTAAACAATTTCGCGCTTTCCGGTGTAGATACTCCAGAGGATCAAATTTTCGCGATTTTTCAGATGATGTTCGCAATCATTACTCCAGCACTGATTACAGGTGCTTTTTGTGAAAGATTCAAGTTTAAAACCTATTTAGTGTTTTTGGTTTTATGGATCACTTTTGTTTATGCCCCAATTGCACATTGGGTTTGGGACCCTAATGGGTGGCTATTTAAGTTAGGAGCTTTGGATTTTGCTGGTGGAGCAGTAGTGCATATTAATGCAGGAGTTGCCGCAATAGCAGCAGCAGCATTAGTAGGCAGAAGAAGAAATATAGAAAGAGGTGTAGAGCCTCATGATGTCCCTACTGTTATGTTGGGAGCAGGAATTCTTTGGTTTGGTTGGTTTGGTTTCAATGCTGGTTCTGGACTAGCAGCTGATGGGATAGCAGTCAGTGCCTTTTTAGTTACTAATACTTGTGCGGCTACAGGCATGATGATGTGGGTAATTTTAGGCATGATCCATTCAAATAAAGTTAGTGGAGTAGGCGCTGCAACTGGTGCTATAGCAGGACTAGCTACCATAACTCCAGCCGCAGGCTTTATAGGCGTAGGCCCATCAATAATCCTAGGTATTGTCAGTGGAGCAGTAACCTATTATGTGGTTTACTTTAAAAACCTTGTTTCTTTAGATGATGCACTTGATGTCTTTGCAGTTCACGGAATCGGAGGGATATTAGGGTTGATTGGCGCAGGAATATTTGCGTCTGAAGGTGGTTTAGTTAATGGATCATCTGAACTGATACTCGATAATCTAATATTAATTGTTTCTACATTTGCTTATTCAATAGTCGTAACATTTATCATATTGAAGGTTCTTGATGTAATCCCTGGTCTTGGCTTAAGGTCATCTCAAGATGATGAGAATAAGGGATTAGACATTAGTGATCATGGTGAAAGAGCGTATGTAGCTGATGGAGCCGATTAATAATTGATATTATTGATTGAAGTACGGAATCTTCAAAAATATAACTATAATGAAAAATCAGTTGTGCAAATGTGGCATATGTCATTTTGAACTTGTTTAAGTATGATACTTTTTCTTGATTTTAATTTTTGATAAGAGAAAATTATGGACCACACAGAAAAAGGGATGTCTCTACTTGCTGAGTAGCTTCCTCCCTGCCAATTTTGCCCTTTTTTAGAAGTATAATTAATAAGCCTTTGATTTCTTAAATACATCAATCTGTTATCTAGCACTGAGTTTAAATTAGTATTTTTACGTTCAATCCAACCCTTATCTTTTAAGTCTTTCAGCACATGCGTTTTTAACTCTTTCCTATTTGATTCAGGGTAATTGATTTCAGATAATATAGTTCTTCTATTAGAATTAGCTATGCGAAAAAATTTAAAATTTGTTTCTGATTGACTAGGGTGCTTCCTTATCATTTTTACTGCCTCTTTACGCTCAGCCGAGCTTTTACTTAATTTATTCAGAAGTATTTTTTGAGAATCTTCATTAATAAGGTCTGGGCACAATCTTAATATTATTAGTGAATCTATGATTGGATATATGGTGGAAAAACTCTTTTTGCTGGATAATTTTAATTTACCTTTTCTCTTATTGACCTGTTCAGTCTGACCTAGGAGATTTTCAATTAATTCTGAATATGACTTTCCTTTAGATCTTGAAAGCTTAGTATGCAATTCATCACTTATTCTAATTAATTTGCTCATATATTAGTGCCTTGTATGCACATACCTCATTATAATAATTTTTTCATAATATTTTTTTGTTTACAATTTTTTTTATAAACATAATAACAAAGAGGACATCATTACATTATATCATTAATATTTAATGATGAATAATTAATGATATATTATACTTAATTTAATTATAATAATTAACATAATGTTTACACTTTAGTAATAGATATTCTTTATTATAAGTGTTAAATTATAAATATCATTATAGTTTATGATAT
>Ga0066850_10000816_pt1 | contig 16574 bp, 18 predicted proteins | sample ETNtaG_4_FD_67282 | JGI IMG/M metagenome (GOLD analysis project Ga0066850, IMG submission 67282) | Marine microbial and viral communities from oxygen minimum zone, Eastern Pacific Ocean - ETNP201406SV67 | ecosystem: Environmental > Aquatic > Marine > Oceanic | place: Pacific Ocean: Eastern... | reverse complement strand
TGAGGGCAAGGCCGAAACCGGGAACGTTGCAAAGGCATTGCTCGGGGAAGACAACTCTGCTGTCCTGATGGCCACCTCAGGTGCCAGGGGTTAGATGGACAACCTTGCAATGATGGCAGGATCCATCGGCCAACCGAAAGTCCGAGGAAAGCGTTTGGAGAGAGGGTATCAAGATAGAGTCCTATCTCACTTCCCGCGTAAAGTAAAGGGTGCTAAGGAGAAGGGATTTGTCTCTTCTTCATTCAAGAGTGGATTGGAGCCAACTGAATTCTTCATGCTGTCTGTTTCTGGGCGTGAGTCGCTCGTGGATACCGCAGTTAGGACCAGTAAATCTGGTTACATGCAACGTAGACTAATTAACGCCATGGACGATCTAAAGGTCTCCAGTGATGACCGGGCTTCGGTGAGGGACACAGCGAACAGGATTGTTCAGTTTGAATATGGGGAGGATGGCATCGATCCAGCTAAAAGCCGCAAAGGAAGCCCGTTCGACGTCACTCAAGTTCTAGATGATGCGTTAGGGGGTGCTAGCTAATGGTTGTAAAGAGCGCCACGAAGAAGAAGTTGATGGATCTTGGAATCGAAGAGGAATATGCGCATAAGCTCGCAGACGACAGAAAGTGGGATGATGTAAAGGGACTGTCATCCGGACAAATTGCCCAGATTTGCGGCATTGACTCAGGCACTTCCCAAAGGATCCATGAGATAATGTCGAGCTCTGCAAAGTCATCTAGGGCATCTGCAGCTAGTTCCCAGAAGACCATTGTACGCAGGAGAACCGCTTCTAGGACTAGCAGGATGAAGCGTTCCCTGCCTCTGGAGATCTACGATTACGAATCTAAGGCAGTGCAGCTTACTAGGGACTTGGATATCGAGGACGAGATGTACATACGACTTACCAAGGCTTCTGAAGCTCTTGGGGCGACAATCACTCCAAGGATGATCGACGACCTAGTCAAGGGCCTACAGAAGAGAGGTGAAAAGAAGATCTCCGATGCCAAAGCCAAGAAAATCATCACCGCGGCGAGGGACCAATCCTTGGAAGCCAAAGCGGTTCCCTATGAGGCCGTGGGAATTACAACTGCTCAGTCCATAGGTGAGCCTGGTACTCAGATGACGATGCGAACCTTCCACTATGCCGGAGTTGCCACAGTTAACGTCACACAGGGTTTGCCACGAATTATTGAGATAGTTGATGCCCGCAAGGTACCCAAGACACCGACAATGATAATCTACTTGGATGAGTTCAATGCCAAGGGCAAGCCTTTGAGAACTAATGAGAAACTGATTCGGGATATTGCTGCTGCAATAGAGACGACGACCGCCACAGACGTGGCTACAATAGATGTCGATGTTGCGCAGCGAAACATCAGCTTACAACTCACCGCTGGCAATATGAGGCTGAAGAATATGACTGGTGCGGAGATAAGGGACAAACTTTCCCGAGCTCTACGGCTTTACGTCCAGGCCGATAACGATGACAGGCCGAAATCTCTCAGAATTGTTCCCGGAGTCGTCAAAGAGGAAGATCTTGCGAATCTTTCCTCTGATCCGCCAACCTACACCGCACTGCTACAGTTGGAAGATAAGATCAAAAAATTAAGACTGAAGGGACTACCTGGCATTTCACGGGCAAACGTGCAAGGCCCCATGGACACCGGAGAGTACTACATTTCCACTATTGGTTCCAATCTGGCTAGAATCAGCGAATTCGCTGGAATTGATAGAGCGAGGACATACACTAACAACATCAACGAGATCCATGATATTCTAGGAATTGAAGCTGCTAGGCAGGCAATTATCAACGAGATGTGGGATACCTTAGAGGGAGCAGGACTTGACGTAGACGTCCGGCATCTCCTCATGGTTTCTGATGTAATGACCACTAGTGGGGAGGTCAGAGCAATCGGAAGGCATGGGGTCAGTGGCACTAAGCACTCGATCCTAGCTCGTTCAGCATTCGAAGTTACAGTCACCCATCTACTAAAGGCGGGAGTAATAGGCGAGAGGGACGCATTGTCTGGAGTTACAGAGAACATCATAGTTGGGCAGCCTGTTGCCCTCGGCACTGGCAGTGTGGAGCTGTTTTACATACCCGAGGAACACAATTGAGTTGGTTTCATGGACATCCCTAGACAGCTCAAGCAAGGAATAAGCTCGGGAATTTTGGTATTCGGGCAACGTCAGACAAAGACTTCCTGTGCGAGTGGAGAAGCCAAGCTTGTCTTGGTAGCCGCGAACTGTCCTGAGTCCTTCATCAATGAAGTGAGGAACAGCTACCCCAACGTCCCAATTCACCAGCTGATGTTGGTTAACAGACAACTCGGTGCTGCCTGCGGAAAGCCATTCTCCGTTAGTTCAATCTGCGTTTTGGATGAAGGTCAGAGTGAACTTCTCCAAATCGCCCCCAATCTTTAGTTCCTGAATCGGCCTCTTGACATGCGGATCTTGGGTTCGTTTGAAAGTCCTATGATGCTTCCTTAGCTTCATGGAGTCTGCGGTCAGAGACCTTTTGGTTAACAGAGCGTTGAGACTTAGGCCTGTTCAACTCGCGACAACAGTACATGGCTTCCATTGCTTGGGAATAGCGGCAAGGGTTCCTGACATAGGCACGGACGACTCACGTGAAGTCTATGTCTGGCATGTTCCTGCTGATTTATTGCCTCTGACCGAGCAGGAGTTAGAAAGATGGTCAGTGGACGCACCCGAGGGTCGGCACTGGATTCTGTCTGAAAGGGAATTACTATTGGACAACTCGCAGTATTCTGAACCCGAAATAGTCCTATGGGGGCCGGAAGAGGTTTCGCTTTGGATCGGTAGGGCTGTAATGTCGGGCGAATTAAAAGCTCATCAGCCATATAACCAGAATGAAAATTCCATCCCAATCGACAAAGAAGGTGAAACCCACGAAAAAACTGACTTTCTCAAGCCTATTATTGACGTTTCAAACTGGTTGTCTGTCAGGGGGATGGAAGGCGCAACATACACTCCGGTTTTGCTAGGTGCGAAGACATGGGTCGTAACCGGAGATTTGGAGGGGCCCGAAGGAGAGCTAGAGAGGAATACCTGGAAGTTGAACGAAGACCCATGGTCTTCTAAGATTGAAATTTTTGATGAGTCGGAAAGGTTGGAAAATGTACCAGATTTGCAGGTTCTTTCTCCTCCTGATGATTCATGGATTGCAGAGGAAAACCTGCCTGGGATGGTAGGCAAATTGCTTGAGGTTAGGAGACAGGACGGTACGACTAGCTCTGGAGAGAACGGACCGGTCAGAAGCATGTTACTCCAGAGATGGTCTTTCAGAAGTGACTCTGCAAGATTAGGGCAAAGGCCGCTATTCTTGCCCGGCTGGATTATTCACGAACAAGAAAACATACTATTGCATGGCAGGATTGGCCGAACTTTCGAATTGCATTAATTCCTCTGTAGTGACATCAACTCTTCAGTCGACAGGGTGTCTCCAGACATTAGCCTCGACATGAGGTCAGAAACCTCCACTTTTTCATCTCCGTCGCCAAATCTCTCCTTCGAGTCTAATATTTTCAGCATATCTTGCATTGAGTGAATGCAACGAAGTGACACAATGTATCTGTTGTGTAAATCATCTGCCTTCTTCTTCATCTTAGTAAGATCGATATGCTCCGAATTAGCCAGACTCCTGAGCCTATCGACCTCATCGGATAACTCAATCATAAGGTCATGAGCTTCTTGGGCAGAAACTACAGCTTCCTCGACGGACTTGTGGGCCTCAGCTTGCACAGACTCCGCTGCTCTGACTTTGTTGAGAATTTTGGAACTACTCGCATCCTCAATTGCCCTTATCTCGTTATACTCCTTCTGGAGTTTCTTCATCTTGGAGATGAATTCCTTCTCTTTGCTTGGATTTATCTGACCAGTTTGGTGCTTCCATTCCAGACCGTTCATCATTGCCCTTATTTTTTGAGAAGACTTTCCGTTCTTAGCCCCATCTGCCTTGGATGGTTTGCTGTCCCTTAGTGTTGCACGAAGCTCCTTCAATTCATTCGATCTTTGCAGTCTAAGCTTTTTCAAATCACGAACTTTGGAATTAGCATGGTTACGAATCCCCTTTTGATTTTGCACCTCTGTAATTAGCTCCTTGACTTGCCTGTTAATTTCGTTCCTTTTGTCAAGGTGGATTCTTACATCTGAATTAAACTCATCACGCTTGGTCTTGAAATCAGATAACCTCGAAGAAACCCTTTCAGAAACGGGCTCGAAGATTGCTTCGAGACTCGTGTGATTTAGCCCCAACGCAAGTCCTCATAGTAGCCGAATTTGGAAACCCATTTAAGCAATACCAAAGATACCCAAATGCGATCATTCTTCCTTTCGTCTTGCCAGATTGCCTTTTCTGCTACCTCTTCTTGAGACTCCAAGCCTTCTAATCTTCTTCTTTGGAGTTTTGAATTCCTCCTCAGTTTTCCCCCCATTGTCTTGTTCTAGGTTTGACAGACTTCCCGAATCGAGCAGAGCCCCCATTTCTGCTGTTGTCAGCATCCCGCCACTGACGGCTATATCCTTGATATCCGAAATCTTTACTCGGCCTTTCCTACTAAAAGAAATACGATGATAGGCTTCAATCCGCCCCAATTCCTTCTTGGTAATTCGCTTTTCAATATTTATTTCATCCATCCTTTTGTCAATGAAAGAGATTCGATTGCTGATTTTCCGCACCTCTTTCCTGTTAACATCCTCTTTCCCCAACTGTTTGCCGCCCTTCTCTAATTCAGAGATGCTGCTGGCAACATCATCCTTATTCTGATCAAGCTGTTTCAATTTCGCTTTCAGGTCCTTCATATGAGACGCATATTCGCTATGAGCTAATTCCGCGACACTCTTTCTTTTGATTGCCGACTGAATCTCAAAGAATCGGCTGAACGCATCGAGTTCTCTGTTCAACATTGGAACGGAGGTAAGGTCATTGTCTATTGTGGTTAGTCTTGAATGGGTTTCATTTAACCATTCCAATAAGATTTTTGTTGGGGGTGGGATTAATTCATTTATCGAGTCTCTAAGTTTCTTCTTCTTCTGTGCAAGCTTCCTTGATTTGTGAAAGCTACTTAGGAGCCTTTTACGCCCAGAGTCTGCCGTTTGCACCTTTCCCAGAACTGATCTGAGCGTTTTCACTATCTCTACCTGGTCCTTCCTCTCTGCCCGTAATCCCCTCCTCTCGTTTTCCAATGTTGAGAGGGTCCCCTTTTGCCCGCTAATTAATTGATCAATTTCATCCCTATCAAATTCTTCGAGATCACCCCAATCTAGGCTATTTTGGGACTTGCTCATTCTCCTTCACTTCCTTCGCTGCTAATTTTCTGCCTTTTCTTGGGTGTGGCTTTCCTTGCAAATGTTGAAGCGCCACCGTCAGATACATTCTTGCTGTCTGCCAGCAGGTCTGGGAATCCATGACCTAGGTCGCCAAAGCCTTCCTCCAACCTCCTTCTCCAGTGTTCTATTGCCTGATCCGACTGGGACAATAACTCCCTTGCCCGGTCTAGTTGACTCCTGACTTCCCTCAAATCTAGCATCAGAGTCATCCTTATTTCGTAAATTGGCTGAGCTTTCTCAACCGCCTCAAGCATCTTTCGGTGTGCTTTGTCGGCGCCCTTGTACAATTTTGACATCTTCCGCCGATTCTCAATGTAATCAGACATTTCAGGATTTGACTCTTTCCTATCCATCAGCCAACTTTCATTTTCCTCGATTAGCTTCTTTCTCTTGTCTAGCATTAACCTCTCAGCTTTGTGATCTAGAGCGGAAGTCTCGATTTTTTGCTCTATTTCATCAAGTTTTTCAAAAAGCTTTTCTTTCTTCCATCGTGGATCTAGATTGACTAAACCCCCGGTTTCCAGTAGTCTTTCCCTAGAAGATTTTACAAAATTTAGAATTGATCCGGCTTCACTTTGACTCCCATCTCGAACATCCTTAAGACGGGCAACTTTCTCATTTGCCTGTTGATATGATTTCTCAGATCTTTCTAGTCTTGGCGCAAGGGCTTCTTCCTCAGCCTCGAGATTTCTAATCACACCCGGAAGGCTTTCCTTCAGCACCTTCCTACGCAATAAGAGGGCGTTCGCTAGCTCTTCCGGTCCGAGGGATAGCAGTGCTTCACTGTCCATTACGTTCCGGCACGGGTCAATTCATGCATTAAAGCCCTGTGTGGTAGAACTTTTTGGGTTTGATTGATACGATGCATTGTGGAGGACGTCACAATGCTAGGAAATACGAAGAGGGCGTTTTGCTTCCTGATTGTGTTAGTCCTAATGCCATTACCATTCTTCAGCATTTCTAGCTGCAGTATGCTTGATCCCGAGCCAACCGGTGTTAGCTTTTCATCCGAATCTAACGGTACTGCTAACTTCTCATTTGCTGGCGGTACTGGGGTGGCTTTACTTGGCGAGCCTTCTCACGCGGGGGACCCTCTAGTGGCCACGGTTCTCGTTAGTAATCGTGGCTCGGCCTCTGGATTGGTCACATTGAACCTTGAGGACCGAATTAATTCGATTTCCTCTTCAGGAATACCGGTGGAGATTTCTCCAGGATCAAGCAGAGAGGTTAGTGCTACCTTCGTTCCCGAACACGATGGCACTCTGATTTACGATTGGTGGCTCACGAGCCCGAATTCCCTAATCGATCCCACTCTGAATGGTGAGTTTTCGGTTGAAATAGCAGCATCGCAGGTTATCAATTTGAGTGTTGACTCAGTCAGCTGGAAACTAGACGAAACCCTCTCCCTTGAGATCTCCGTGTTCCTCTCTTCGGGGCGACAGAGAGATGTTGCAATTCGTGTTTCCACTCAACTTCAAGGTGATGCCGCACCTTTGCAGGAATTCCCATTTGAGCTAAACCCTGGTAGGAGAACGCTACAATTTGATTTGGGTAATCCAACGACAGAATACATCATCGTAGAAATTATTCCACTGAGTTGGCAACCACGCCATATGTCTGCAAACGCTACGGGATTTCATGTAGAGATGCCGGGTTTGGAACTTTCTTTATTCAGCATCGAAGCATCCTTTTCCCCTAATAGCCCTAGCTCCGGTCAGAGTACTTTGGTTGAGTTTGAATTAGCCAATGAGGATGTGAACCATGCTCCTTCCGGTAAGGTGAGACTCATCCGTGCTTCCGATCGATCAATCCTTGCTGAATCCTTGGCCCCATCAGTACAACCCGGCGGCAAATATTCCAGCGTGATGGAGATTCCTACTTGGCCTGATGGTGACCGTGTTGAGATCGAAGTAATGTGGGCCGGTGGGGGATATACGAAATCAGAATTTACCACCGTTGATTCGAAACCCAAAGAGGATGAAACTAACCTGCCATTCGATATAATTTCAGCTACATACGGGGTGCTTGCAGGTATCGCCGCAATACTTGCGGGGACATTGGCTTGGCGATCTGTCTCGACAAGAACCCCATCAACTTCCGAATCCGGTTTCAGGGCTACTAGGGAGTCTCGGAAAAATCAGTCAAGCCAAGAAAAGAAAGAGATTCCCTGCCCCTTTTGCGACCAGCGACTGAAATTGCCTTCAAACCACTTCGGTGGAGTCAAATGCCCAGCATGTACGATGCAATTTACCGTCGGGGAATTGCCCCCGACGCCGATATCAGAGGAAACCTCACAGCCAGTTTCCAGCTCATCTGACGATCTGCTCCAGTGCCCAGATTGTAACCAGACCCTGAAGGTGTCCATTGAGAAAAGGCCGGTAAGGGCACGATGCCCCGTATGCAAGTTGGAGTTCTTAGCTGAGACTTCAGAGGGTTAGTTATGACAGGGTTCAGCGAATTCGAGGAGATGTACCTGAAGCGAATCTTCGAGGTTCACAGTGAAACCCCCGAAGCTATCGTCAAAACAACCCAACTGGCAGACTTGATGCAGGTCACCCCAGCTTCTACAACTGAGATGATCGGACGATTGTCTGAAAAGGGGATGGTGACGCATGTCCCCTACAAAGGATGTAGGCTGACACCCGAGGGGTTCCAACTTGCTGCTAGGATAAAACGGCGAGAGGGGCTTCTTCAGATTCTACTTTCCGAAATAATTGGATTTTCCGGGGACGTTTATGAGGCAGCATGCAAGATGGAGCACACAATTGGCGACGAGCTAGAAGCTGATTTAGACAGGCTATTGGGATTTCCCGAGAGGACTATGGATGGGACTAGGATTCCTGCAATTGAAAGGTCCTTCGACGTTGCGGAGGTAGGAATTCTGTTGCCAATAACCAATCTTCCTGAAGGTTCCATTGCAGAAGTTGAGCTAATCCTCGCGTCTGAAGTAGAGAGGGTTACATTATACGAATCAGGAATAGAAATTGGTTCGCGAATCACCAACTCAAATGGCGCATTTACTTGCGAGGGTAGAGGTCTGGAGCTGTCCAGTGGGATGTCTTTTAGTGTCCTTGCTAGAGTCATCGAGTTAACAGAGGATTGATTGGATGGACGGGAGAGAAGATTCCAGGCTCCTGAGAGACGTCGGTGACGAATTTGACTCAATAATCAGTGATTTGGACCCTCAGACCCCACCAGCTCCAGATTTGAGGGGGTCAGAAAAAGTTTCCAAGGTCAATACAGAAGAAAGAGAATACAAGAAGTCCTTGAAAGCACGAGAGTCGGCGTTGACAGGGGTGGATGACCTCCTGATTAGTAGGGGAGTCAGGCTAATTTTATTTTTGCCGATCATTGTTGTGATACTGTTTGGTCTTGCACAGTCATACAGGGGAGGGGATCCGAGTTGGTGGTCTGGCAGCGTTAAGGGGCTGTTCTTCGATCTAAGCTTGTCCAAGGCAATCTACTTCTTGTCATTAGTTATCATGGTTGCAGATCTTGTCCTATTGTTTGTCCTCCACTATCTATTGTGGGTGACACAAAGGATATTCCAAATTGAAACTGACCAAATTACAAGTGCCGGTGTCACATTCAGAAGCGTTCATGGATACTCTGAGATGAAAGCAGTAATTGATGGGGCCTCGAGTCAACTTAACCTCACAACTACCTTGATGGTAATCGCAACGCTGTTGCTCGGTGTAGCGCTAAATTTCTCAACTGAGACCCAAGGTGTTCCAGTGCTAATTGCACTCTCTACTGGCGCTCTATTATCAGGGCACAGCGTTTACCTGGTCTCCAATCGACCCCGATTCAACACAATTGAGCCCTGGGGCCTTTTGGAGGCGTTTTCCCCCCCTATCCACCCCGCTCTACTGGATAAGCCCTTTTCAGACGTAATTAGGGCACATGTTGACCCTCTTCTAACTGTGCGCGTTTCGAAATACGTCTCTTCGTTTTCCAATGATTTACGCAAGGGTACCAGTCTCTCCGAGCTGCAGGAGCACCTTTTGCAGATGCTTCACATGCTCCGCTCAGGAATCATCGATGAGGAGGATTTCCACACCTCTCTAGAATCGGTACTAGACTCAAAGACCGTAGAACAAATCATCAATCACCCTGAGATGGGAGAGGAGACTCTGGATCGTTTACTCCTCCACGCTAGAACCAGATGCGCGCCATTTTTCAGATTAAATGATAGGCTCAGAATGCATCTCACGAAGACCGATTTTTCCGGCGTTTGGTTCGATGTTGACATGGAAAACCTGACACTAGGCGAGGCTAACCTCTTCGCTTTCATCCTAAATCAGACAGATGAAAGCCAGGACCTGATTCTTAGAGTCCAGACTCCAGACTTCAGACCAAACGAGTGTGTTTACAGACTTCGGGCCGAGCCTCTAGGAAGTACCTCCCTCGACGGCAAGAGGGGTTTCGAGAGATTGGCAGAATCTGTGTTATCTTCCAGAATAATTTGGCAGAGCCTGATACCATCATCCATGGGCGAGACAACTGTAACTGTCCGGCTGGAGGATTCTTCAGGGAACCTGATATCCGGGAAGGTCCTTACTGCACAAGTCAGGTCGGACCTATTCACTAGGCTAAGGATGACTACGGGCGCAGTATTCATGTTCGGTGCTGTCCTAGCGGTCGCTTCACCCTTGTTACCCTTCGTAGCAAGTCTATTGGGACTTTAGTTCGTTTCAATAAGGAAATGCACTTCCGAACTCCATGGGCGAGGAAGAATCACCCCTGGGTGAAGACCTCACGAACAGACTCCACGCAATGGAATCCAAGCTCAGGAGAATGAGGGATCAAAGGAATGCACATAACGAGTCTGCAAGGAGAGCGGCCGATTCTCGGGACTCAGTCCAAAACCAGGGCGCCGAGCTTCGAAAAGCAATCAAGGAACGTATGGAAGAGCAGAAGGATACTCGGGCTTTAGCTAAGATACATCAAGCTCGGAGAGATGAGATTCAGAAACACGTCAGAGAGCTTACGTCTAGGAAGAAGGGTAGGAGGGGCGACGGACCAAGCAAATCTGTCGTCATTCAATTGTCTGAAACTGTTAGCGAAATAGACAGGATCGAGAACCAGATTATGACGGACGGATCCCTCTCACTTGACAAGGAGAATAGAATGATCAAGAAGCTGAGATCGTTGATGGCTCGCAGAGACGAACTAATTCCTTCGGTGGAGGAACACCAACTCATCACCATCGATCTGGGTGATATGGATGAATCCATTCAGCGCCTCAGAGCCGAAGCAGACAATGAGCACCAGTTGATGATAGAGAAGAACAAACTCGCCGACGAGATTTGGGAGGAGATTAAACCAATGCTGGAAGAGCGAGATTTCCTCAGAGGCGAGGGCGATAGGCTTCATTCAATCTTTGTTAAGGAGAGAGAAAAGGCCGATGAGGTACATGCAAGTACTGTAGAAATGCAGACCAAGGTCACTGAAATTAGAAAAGAGCTGAAGTCTCAGTATGAAGAGAGAGAGAGGATGGTTAGGGAACACAATGATTCAGTAAGGCAGGCGCTAAAGACCCCCGATCTGGACGATGATCTTGCAGACTCCCTTTCTGAGCAGCTAATTGAAAGCGGGTCTATTACATTCGGAGGCACGGTAGCAGAACAATCTTCGGGAGAACCTGCCCGCCGGAGAAAAAGGAAGAGCTCACGCAAACTTGGGACAGCAAGGGGACGGAAGAGCTAGTTACCATCCACGCTCATCTAAACGTACTTCCAGTGAATCAATCTCTAATCCAGGCATGGCTTCTCCAACCATCTCGCTTGCTTCCGCAACAACTTTGGAATCGTCGAAGTGATGAGTAGCAAGAACAATCGCTTCCGCGGTCCTAGTGGGGTCAGAACTTTTGAAGATTCCAGATCCAACAAAAATTCCATCCATCCCGTGACTCATCATAAGTGCAGCATCTGCTGGGGTCGCGATTCCTCCAGCAGAGAAAGTTACGACTGGTAACCTACCTTTCTCAACAACCTCACCAAGTACAGTTGATACCTCATCGCGCACATAGTTTATGTCTCCGAAGGGAGTATTAGCCACGGAAAGATCTAGCTCTGATGAATCTTCTATTCGCTTGAATCCCCTCATTATGACATCCACAATCTCCTCCTTTTCCGATGATCCAGCTGTCCGCGCAGCATCTACTTCTGCTGAAAGAAGGCGGGCGTGTTTTACGGCACTAACAATGTTCCCAGTCCCAGCTTCGCCCTTTGTCCTAATCATCGCCGCCCCTTCGGCAATCCTCCTAACCGCTTCCCCAAGGCTAGTACATCCGCAAACAAAGGGAATGTTGTAACGGTTCTTTGCGATGTGGAAAAATGGATCAGCGGGAGTAAGTACCTCCGATTCGTCAATCATGTCCGCACCGAGTGTCTCAAGGACCCGAGCTTCTTCGTCATGACCAATTCTTGCCTTTGCCATCACAGGAATACTTGTTGTCTCGATAATCTCCTTAATCAGACTGGGGTGACTCATTCGAGCCACACCTCCACTGGTCCTAATATCAGCAGGAACCCTTTCCAGCGCCATAACGGACACAGCTCCTGCATCTTCGGCGATTTGCGCCTGTTCGGGAGTCACTACATCCATGACTACACCGCCCTGTTGCATCTTAGCGAATCCCCTTTTCAGGAGTTCAGTGCCGTGGCGCAAATCCCCCAAGTCCATCCTTTGTGACACAGTCGCGGCGCAGGGTTTGCATTGAAGAACCTATGCTGCAAATCAGTTTTTTTCAAGAGTCAGCAAGAACAGGTGAGTCGCCTTCAGCGAGAGGAAGATCGGGGGATTCATCTTCGTTCCTGTCCAACCATTCATTTTCTTCGTCAGGGAGGTCCGTATCGGCATAAATTGCACCAACGGGGCACTCTGGGATGCAAGCAGCGCAGTCAATGCACTCATCAGGATCGATAACGAGGTACGTATCTGCTTCCTTGAAGGCTTCAACAGGGCAAACTGCAACGCAATCTTGGTATTTGTGATTTACACATGCGCTGGTCACAACGTGAGTCATAGTTCCCAGTTAATGGTAGAGATTAGGGCATATCAATTCTTGTGTTCGATTATTCACACTCGCGCAATTCTTCAAACAGGTCGTTAACTATCTGAATAGTATTTTGACCGGGGTATACTTCCAACTTGAACCTCCCCTTGACTATTGACTCCCTTGAATTCGCAATTGTTACGTTACCTCTAACCAACTCAGAAAGCGAGATTCTGATGTGAAGAAACTTATCTTCGTCAATTAGAGATTCCAATCCTGCCTCAATCAGGGATTGTAACTCCTCTTCAGGAAGATAACCCAGAGATTCCTTGGCACGTTTGCCATTCATTTGGCAAACCACGGTTTTCATGGGAGCACCAAGAGCGGACTTCTCATTTTCTAGAGAAATTTGAGATTCCTTCCCACACAGCCAGCTAAGCGCATTCAGGATCAAACCGTCGTCATCAAGAGCACTGGTGTGAACCCTCCAAGCTCCTCCGTGCAGTCCCATGGTGAGTCCAGAGGAAACACGATCCTCATTTAGATGTAATTTGGATAGTATGCTGATGGCATTTCGTTCAAATACTGGTTGCAGTTCGGACGGCCCGCAAACGGGGCAGCCCCCGAAATAGGAGTCTATTCAATGGCCAAGGGTGCATCTGCTAGAGCAGCGGCTCGAAGACAGAAGGACAAATGGAAGGCCAAACGTTGGTTCTCGATCAGGGCACCTCGCAACCCCTGGTCATTCAAGGTGATCGGGGAGACCATCGCCGAGGAAGAACAGATGCTCGTTGGACGGCATTACGAGGTAATGCAAAATGAACTAGATGGCGATTTCTCAAAGATGCATGTTAAGATCCAATTCAGGGTCCACGAAGTGGTTGGAAACGATGCCCTAACTGAATTCATTGGTCATGATACTATGAAGGATTTTGTCAGGCGCCAGATTCGCCGTGAGAGAGGCAAGATCGACGATTCAATCGACGTCATTACTGATGATGGGTATTTCATCAGGCTAAAACCATTCATGGTAACCAGATCAAGGGTAAAGGGTAGCCAAAAACAGGAAACGAGAACCATAGCTAGGAACGAGGTTATCAAATTCTGTTCTAAGAGCACTTGGATTGAGGTTCAGAGTAGTCTGCTTGATGGTTCCCTGGAAGAAAGAGTAGGCAAGGCCGTCTCTAAAATTCAACCCGTTAGGATGGTTTTCTTCAGACGTAGCCAACTAATTCAGTCCGGAGTAGTGATCGATGATGGCCCCACACTTGAGCAGATTAAGGCAGACGAAAAATCAGCAATAGAAGACCAGAAATCACCCGAGGAGGAATCGGACGCGGAAAGTGCTGATTCAGAGTTATCCGAAGACGCCACCCCCGAGGAAGTGATCGAATCTGATGATCATCCTGAGGAAATTGTGGAAGAGGGAGAAAATGAAAAAGAAGTTGCTGCCCCAGTACCCGATTCACCCGATCTCATCGGATTGGGTAGTAGGCTCAAGGCTGAGCTTGTCGAAATTTCGAAGTCATTGAATATAGAATCTAGCGGAACAAAGGCAGATTTGGTCGAGAGGATATACAGTTCTCTCTCCGTAGCAGAACTCAAGCAACTCCTCAAAGAGGCAGGAAAACCCGTCTCCGGGAAGAAGGCCGACCTAATCCAACGGCTTTCGGAGTGAGCAGATGGCCCGCATAGCGGTGCTTTGTGGGACGGGGATGGGGGCGTTCAGACGCAACATTTCAGAGATTGAAGGTACCAGTAGTTACCGAATATCAATAGAATCAGAGTGGGGGGATGTTCCCGTTACGATTCTCTCGAACTCAAATGGAGAAATCATGATAATAGATCGGCACCATTCTACTGATGGTTCCAGAACCCCCCCACACTCAATTGAGCACAGAGCAAACATACACGCAGTAGCTAGCTTCAATCCCGACTTAGTTGTGAGCATTAACTCAGTTGGTTCGATGGTAGAGTTCATGCCACCAGGAATTGTCGGCATTGCATCGGATGTTCTTGATCTCTCAATAAGACCTTGGACTTTTCACGACGAAAACGCAATTCATGCAGATCGCACATCTCCATTCGATTCCGGTGCTATGGAGATTTGCTCAGGGGTACTTGAAAAAATGCAAGGTTCTTCACCTGCGGAGGTAATCGTTGCTCAGTGCATTGGCCCTCAATTTGAGAGCCCGTCAGAAATAAATGCCCTCCAAAAATTAGGTGCCCACGTAGTTGGGATGACACTTGGACCCGAATCTAGACTAGTAGCCGAGATTAGCTTGCCCCACATAGCCATCCCATGCTCATCTAATTGGGCTGCGGGAAAGAACCCCGAAAACCCAGAGGCACCCATAGATCACCTTTCCGTTGAATCCATGGCCTCCCAAATGCACGATTTGCTTTCCTCATGCATATCGGCTCTGCTTTCAGAACTTGGTGGCTAGATGAATAGTGAATTGAGAAAGGGAGCAACGTTGCTGGTTTTGTGCCTGCTGGCAATACCTCTTACGGGTTACACTATGGATGATTGGGATCGATCTGAGAAGGAGTATGACCGGGAATGCGACCTCGTATTCAGAATCCTCTACCTGGGGTTAACGGAACCCATTGATCCAATCGCCTGCGAGGATCTCAAGGATGAAAAGCAGTCCAAACTCAGAATTTTCATTGTGTCACTGTCAATTTTCGTAGGTTCCGGTGTAGGGGGCCTCGTGTTGATACTACCTTACGGTGAGAGTAATCCACCAATCCCCCCACCCGGGGGTCAATTGCGATAACCACTAAGATTAGGGCAATCAGTCGGTTTTGCTGACATTTACAGCGTTTGGACCCTTAGGTCCTTCGCCAACCTCAAACTCTACAGAGTCACCGTCACGAATCGTCCCCTCTACCTCGGATTTGTGGACAAAGAGGTCGTCCCCTCCATCCCGCTCAATAAATCCATATCCCTTTATTTGATTAAACCACTTAACCGTTCCTTGTGCCATTAAGCCATCCCGTGTGCAACAAGTACATGATTACTTCCATTGCTTAGGCAGTAAAATCATACTTGTGATAATGCGCGATCAAAATCCGCCACTAGGTCATCGGCGCCCTCGATTCCGACAGAAATACGCACTAATCCTTCTGTGATCCCAGACGCAGCCTTCTCTTCTTCGGAGACTAATCTGTGAGTCATCGATGCGGGATGTTGCACTAGAGTGTCCACGTTGCCCAGACTGACTGCAAGGGAGCACAATTCCAAACCATCCATAAATCTGGTTGCTGCTTGGTAACTGCCCAGTTCAATGGACATCATAGCACCAAAATCATCCATTTGGCGGGCTGCAATTTCATGCTGAGGATGGCTCTTTAGACCGGGCCAGTGAGTGACGTTGACTTTGGGATGGGAATTAAGAAATTCAGCAATAATGCGTGCATTTGTGCAGTGCTGCTTCATGCGGAGAGGGAGCGTCTTGAGGCCGATGTTAGTCATCCAACAGTCCAAGGGGCTTGGAACCGCTCCTATATAGCGAACCAGTGCCCCACCGCCATTTAGGATGAATTCCGGGTCCCTACTGACTAGAGCACCACCTATCACCGTACCATGGCCGTTGATGAACTTCGTAGTACTGTGCACGACTACGTTTGCACCCATGGCCAGGGGTCGTTGAAGCACAGGTGTAGCGAACGTATTGTCGACGATTACGTCAACTCCATGCGAATTTGCGATCTTCACCGTCTTAGAGATGTCAATTACCGACATTGTTGGATTTGCGGGCGTCTCAAGAAATATGACCCTAGTGTCAGGGTTTGCAGCTAATTCTTCTTCTAGTAGATTCGGTTGCAATAGCGGGACTCTGCTATTGGAAATCCCATAGTTTGGTAGGATAGCCGAAAAAAGATGATTTGTAGTTCCATATAGTACAGATTGGGTGATGACGTGATCTCCTGCTCTGGCTAGACCTAGAATTGAGGCACTGACTGCACCCATTCCCGATGCGAAAATCTCCGCAGTAACTGGGGCTCCTTCGACCCCCACTCCCTCGAGAGCGGCCAGCTTACGAGCAAGTGATGATCTATTGGGGTTGCCAACACGAGAGTACACGTGGGCTTCGGATTCACCGGTTGCCCAGGATTCTATTGCTCCAGAATCCTCAAAAACGTAGGTTGAGGTTTGGTGGATTGGAGCAATATGCGCTCCTGACGGATCGTGAATCTCCCCCGTGTGAACTGCCATTGTGGC
>Ga0066850_10000815_pt1 | contig 16577 bp, 10 predicted proteins | sample ETNtaG_4_FD_67282 | JGI IMG/M metagenome (GOLD analysis project Ga0066850, IMG submission 67282) | Marine microbial and viral communities from oxygen minimum zone, Eastern Pacific Ocean - ETNP201406SV67 | ecosystem: Environmental > Aquatic > Marine > Oceanic | place: Pacific Ocean: Eastern... | reverse complement strand
GACGAAAGTGGACTAAAATACTACTGATATTATTAACTTTAATTTATTTTTAGGATTTTACTGGAAGACTTAGGAATTGTTGATGGCGGAGGGAGAGGGATTCGAACCCCCGATGACCGTGAGGCCATAACGGATTTCAAGTCCGCCGGTTTCAACCACTCACCCATCCCTCCGGAAGGACAAACATTTTTGGAAGGTTTTCCAGGAGGTCTCAAGCCATTTCGCCGTTCTGTTCGATTGGAAGAAGGGTTTGCTGGTAGACGTCGAGGGTTTTTTCCAGCATTTTGCGGGGGTCGAAACGGGTTTCAGCATCACTTCTTGCACCTTGGGAGAGTGGCACGAGATTGTTCAGCATCCGGGCCATGGCTTCTTTCAAGGATCGAGCGTTAGGTTCTGCAGCAAGGGTACCGTTGACTCCCTCAAGGATGATTTCAGGAAGACAACCTGTGGGCATGGCTGCCACAGGGGTGCCGACCGAGAAAAATTCAACAGCAACACGGCAGATTACCTCAGAGTCGATTGAACTGACCACTCCTCCATCAGCGAAAGCCATCAAGGAGCGAATGTCCTCACGTTCCGCATCAAAACGTACCTTTTCCATTAGGCCCAGTTCTTTCAACTGGTTTTGGAGTTGGAGCATTTCGGGAAGTTCATCAGGAGTATCGCGGTAAAGAATCAGTAATGTGGTCAGTGGAAAATCCTGCAGCAACTGCTGAAAACTCTCTGCAAGGATCAAGTGACCCTTTTCTTGTCGGATTCTGCCCACCACCGCGAGGATCTTATGATTTTCAGGAATACTGAATTCAGTCCGGTATTCATTCAATGCTTCCGCAGGAGGGATCACCGGGAGGTCGATGGGATAGTGAATGACGTGCAAGGAATCTCTGGAAATTGGAATACCTGCGAGGTCCCGTTCTGCAACGATTTTTCCTGGAACAATGATTGCGTCTGTCCAATCACGATGCAGGACACGGTTCGGCCAATGTGGCCTGACCTTTCTTGATGCTCCCCGTGTGCGAATCAAACGAAAGGAAGCAAGTGATTTTCTGGCCAGGGCATAAATCGGAAAACCCTCGGAGCGGTGAGGATTGACGATCTCGATTTTTTCCTTTTTGAGAAACCCTTTGAGTTGAAAATAGGAATTCAGAAGTTTGAAAGGATTATGGGTATTGAGATCCGGTTCCACCATCACTTCCAATCCCATTAAACGGAGCTTTTTTTCGTTGTCGCTACCAGGGCGTGTGAGCACAAAGACGCGGTGTCCCTCCTCCTTCAGCAATCTTGCGGTCACAGCTGCATAGGCAGCTTCCGCATTCCACCAGTGCACGTTACTGCCAATGAGGATGTTCACTTTGGGTTGGGGGAAGGATTTCGGGAGAGCCGTCCCGCAGATTGGCCTGGTTCAGAACCTGGCATTGCCTGGAACCCGGGGAAAGGGGATCACGTCCCGGATGTTTTTCATTCCAGTCACGAACTGGACCAGCCTTTCCAGTCCTAATCCGAAGCCCGAATGAGGGGCGGTTCCAAAGCGTCTCAGTTCCAGATACCATTGGTATATTTCTTCGGAAAGCCCTTTTTTACGCATCAACTGAAGAAGCTGATCTCCATCTTCCTCACGCTGGGAACCTCCGACGATTTCCCCAAGGCGTGGGAAGAGGACGTCCATCGCGGCGACGGTCCGATCATCCGGGTTTTGCTTCATGTAGAAGGCTTTGATCTCTTTTGGGTAATCGATCAGGTTCAACGGTCCTCCGATGTGTTCCTCACTCAGGTAGCGTTCATGTTCGGACTGGAGGTCACAGCCCCATTCCACAGGGAATTCAAATTTTTTTCCGGAGCGTTTGAGGATTTCTACGGCTTCTGTGTAGGTCAGAGTTTCGAAGGGGGTTTTACAAATGTGCTCAAGCCCAGAAATGAGTTCCGGGTCATACATTTTCTGGAGGAAGGCTAAATCCTCTTCGTGCTTTTCAAGGCAATCCCTGAGCAGGGTCCGAAGGAATTCCTCGGTCAGAGTCAGCATTCCGCGAAGGTCCATGAAGGCCATTTCCGGTTCGATCATCCAGAACTCTGCAAGGTGCCTAGCCGTGTTCGAATTCTCTGCCCGAAAGGTTGGACCGAAGGTATAGACGTTGGTGAAGGCCAGTGCAAAAACCTCAGCACCCAGTTGCCCGGAGACGGTCAGGCTGACATCGGTACCAAAAAAATCTTGGCTGTAATCGACACTTCCTTTTTTGGTTTTTGGAAGCTGTTCCAGATCAAGGGAAGTAACATGAAACATTTCTCCTGCACCCTCGGCATCATTCGCAGTGATGATCGGGGTATGGACGTAGAGAAATCCTCTTTCCTGGAAAAAATTGTGGATCGCCTGACTGAGCGTATTGCGGATGCGGAACACTGCTCCAAGGGTGTTGGTCCTTGGGCGGAGGTGGGCGATGTCCCTGAGAAATTCCAGAGTATGCCCTTTTTTCTGAAGAGGGTATTCTTCACCTGGTGCCGTGCCCCGGATCAAAACCTGGCTGGCCTGTAGCTCCCAATCCTGTCCCCTTCCTTGGGATTCGACCAGAACCCCCCAGACTTCCAAGGCGGCACCGGTATTGAGTTTGGAAATGTCCTCATAGTTTTCCAGTTTCTCATCTGCAACGATCTGTAGTCCTGAAAGGTTACTGCCATCGTTCAGCTGGATGAAACTGAACCCTTTTGATCCTCGGCGAGTGCGTACCCAACCCTTGAGATGGATCGCATCATTCAGTTGATTACGGCTGAGATCTGCAATGCGATGGGTTTCCTGAGTCTTTGAAGTCATTTCAGGCTGCCTTTTTGGAAATGGGACCACGAATGGAGTTTTGTTTTGGGTTATTCATCTTTGCTGGCTGAGAAGGTGATTTTCATAACCATCATTATGACTGAAGATGGGATGGCTGAAAAGACCCGGATCAAGTTTTTACCAATGAGAATCCGGTAAATTACCGGTTTAGGAATACCAATCTGGTAAGAGAAACAATGAAGATTGGTAGAATGTCAAATATAGGTCAGACCTGCCCGCGGACGGCTTTTGCAATTTCGATTTCGGCGTTTTCCACAAGTTCCGAAAGCTCATCCATCGTGATCACCATGTTCTTCCGGTCGGGCATGATGGCAAACAGGTATTTGACATATTCTGGAATCATCGACAGATAGTTTCTATTGCGGTCAAGCTTGATTTGACGCACCAGGAAGTGCTCCATCTGCTCCATCGACATGTTGCGGAAGACGTTGATGAACTGGGTGGAAAATTGTTCCAGTTCCTTACTTACATCAATCGGATAGAAAGACTTGAATCGACTCCGTCCTCCGGCGAGACGGGTAAAAATGATCATTGCCAGACAGACGAAAATCCCCTCGATCCAGTCCAATCCCCAGATGTCCATGTAACCGATCAGAAAATAAACTGCTCCCAGGATCGAACCGATCAGTTGAAGCGTCATGCGGATTTTCTCAACCGCCAGGAATTTGTAATTGTAACGCTTTTCATGGATGAAGAGTGCCAGTCCCTCGACATAAGGTTCCTGGGCAAGGATCAGTTCCTCGGCTGATGCGAGCTGGTTCTCAAGTTCTAGTTCGAGCTGCTTCTTCTTTTCCAGAGCACGCTGGTTCATCACGTCCTGCACGACATAGCGTCTGCTCTGACTCATCCGTTCTTTGAGTTGGGCGACGTGTTCGTAAGGATTTTCCTCGCCCAGGGACTTGGCTTTGAATTCCGAACGTGTAGACAGATAATCGATCACATCGTCATAAAGCTTCGCCATGTTCGGCAAGGTGATGCCGCCTTCATCCTCATCCTTCTGTGCCTGTGCATCGAGCTCCATCTCCTTTCGTACCACATGGGAGTAGAGTTCTGCAGCGGTGTCGGTGAGTTTAGGATTGAGTTCGACCATCTTGATGAAGGTTTTCGCTATGATCGTTGTGAAGGCGGAAAATTTTCGGTCCTTCAGTTCGACATCAGGCTTCTCCATGCCGTAGTAGCTCTGGATCATCTTATCCAACATGGTATGCATGTAAGTGTCATAATCCTTGTTGTGGGCGGCGGCGGAAACCATGCCTGACCAGGCTAGGGCAGCGTACTTGTCAGTGGTATGACTTTCGTGAAGCATTTCCATGGCGTCCAGGAAATAATTCACTTTGCTCGGAAAGGTTGTTTCGTAGATGTACTTGGTCACTTCGGTGGCACCCACAGTCGGGTCCATCTCACGCTGGAGGATGATTCCGATGCGCGATGCCATCTGGTCTACGAAATTATCCGGAACCTCTTCTAGTTCTTCTTCCAGTTCTAGGGCTTCAGCGACTTCTTCTTCTGACATCACAAACTTATGATTGAGATTTCATTCAGGATCAAAGCAATTTCAGATCCTGACACTTGTCAAGAGGACGGCCTGGATTGAACTCATTCTACATTTCCAGAAGGTCAGCTTACGGAATTGCGCCAGTCGATGCGGTTCCCGATTTCTTCTTCGAGCAGTCCCAAAAAGGCTTCGAATCCAAGCATGCTGCGTTCTTTGGTACCATGACGCTGCCAGGTTACTGAGCCCTCGGAGGTTTCCTGCTCCCCGAGGATGAGCAAGTTCGGGACCTTTGAGATCGCTCCGTTGCGGATCTTTTTCCCAAAGGAGTCCGAGGAAAGATCGTTTTGTGTTCGGATGAAGCGTGATTTCAGTTCCTTCTCCAGTTTTTCTGCATAACCAAAAAATGCGGAAGCCACCGGAATGATGCGTACCTGAACCGGGGCCAGCCAGCTTGGGAATACTCCACCATAATGTTCGATGAGGAAGGCACAGAATCGCTCATGGGTTCCTAAAGGTGCACGATGAATGATCATCGGTGTCTGTTCCGCAGAATCCTGGTCGCGGTAGGTCAAACCAAAGCGGTCCGCCATCACCAGATCGAGCTGGTTGGTGGATGCTGATTCTTCTCGTCCAATAACGTTGCTCACTTGAAAATCAATTTTCGGACCATAAAAGGCTGCTTCTCCACGGACCGATTCATAGGGAACACCAACTTCGTCCATGGCTTCTATGACGAGGGCCTCGGCACGGGCCCAAATTTCAGGTTGGTTGACGTATTTGGCTCCGTCGGATTCTGACAATGAAAGCCGCATCCAGAAATTGTCCAGACCGAACAATTCATAATAACGCAAGTGAAGCTGTATCACTCGGATGAACTCTTCTTTCACCTGTTCGGCGGTACAGTAGATATGGGCGTCATTCATCGTCAAGCCACGGACCCGCAACAGTCCTGCCAGTTCACCAGACTGTTCATAACGGTAACAGGTCCCATATTCTGCGAGACGCAGAGGAAGGTCACGATAACTCCTGGGCTGGGCGCGGTAGATCAGGTGATGGTGGGGACAGTTCATCGGTTTGAGGAACATTTTTTCCCCATCGACTTCCATTGGAGGGAACATGCTTTCGGCGTAATAGGGAAGGTGTCCCGAGGTGTGGTAAAGGTTTTCGCGGGTGATGTGAGGAGTTGAAACCCTATCATATCCGTCCAGGAATTCCTGCTCCTTTGCCAGTTTTTCCAGTTCATCACGGATGATTGTGCCGTTGGGCAACCAGAGTGGGAGGCCTTTGCCGACTTCCTCATCAATCACGAAATAATGCTGATCGACATTCAGTTTGCGATGGTCGCGTTCCTGCGCCAGTCTTCTTTTTTCTTTGAAAGACTGCAGTTCCTCCTTCGATTCGAAGGCCAGGCCGTAGACTCTTTGAAGCATTTTGTTCTTCTCCGAGCCTTTCCAGTACGCCCCGGCCAGGCTGTCCAGAGAAAAACAGTTTTTGGGGATCTCGTTGGTGGAATCAACATGAGGACCTTCGCAAAGATCCCAGAAAGGGCCGTTGCGATAAAGCGTCAGCACCTCCCCCCCTTGATCAAGGTCATTGACCTGTTCGATCTTGAAGTCTTGCCCGATTTCAGCGAGCTTTTTTCTCATCTCTTCCCCGTTGAGTTCTTCACGTTCGAAAGTCTGTCGGGATTTGATGATTTTTTTCATCCGCTTTTCTAAACCTGGCAAGTCTTCTGGAGAGAGAGGCTGATCCAGGTCAAAATCATAATAGAATCCATTCTCAACTGGTGGGCCAAACCCGAGTTTGGCTGCAGGCCGGATCTCCAGTACTGCCTGGGCCAACACGTGTGCTAGGGAATGGCGGATACGGTAGAGTTGAGAATCTTCTGCTTTATTCATCGGTTGTCATGTATTCCTGAAGGGTGTACCTGAAAAAATAGCCGAGTGCTCAAGGAACTCGGATTATGCGACAGGCGTTTGCGGGTTGGAGTCAGAAGTCATGTTTTCGTTGATCACCAACGGTTGTTCAGGGAGGGTTTGGGGGATCAGGGGGGAACTCTCCAATGCATGCTCCAGTGCATCATCGATTCTAAGCACAGAGATGATTTTAAGGTCTTCCAAGATTTCTTTCGGGATTTCCTCGAGGTCTTTTTCGTTGTCTTCCGGAATGATGACTTGTGTCAGGTTTCCTCTCCGTGCAGCCAGCAGTTTCTCTTTGAGTCCTCCGATTTCAGTGACCTGTCCTCGGAGGGTGATTTCTCCCGTCATCGCCACTTCATTTTTCACAGGGTTCTTGGTGAAGGCACTGATGATCGAGATCATTAGTGGAAGACCAGCAGAAGGGCCGTCCTTGGGAATTGCTCCGTCAGGGATGTGGATGTGGAGGTCCGACTTGGCAAATAATTCTTCATCGATTCCAAGCAGTTGATTGTTGCTACGCACAAAGGAATAGGCTGCCTTAGCGGATTCCTGCATGACTTCCCCGAGTTTGCCGGTGAGTACGGTTTTTCCGCTGCCGGGCATCAGGCCTGCTTCAATCAGCATCAGTTCTCCGCCCATTTGAGTTACGCCAAGTCCCATGGCAATTCCAACTTCGTTGTGATCTGCTTTGTAATCACGTTGATGGGCAGGCACTCCGAGTAGATCCTTGACCATTTTTGGAGTAACGGTGATTCTCCGGTCCTTTCCGGTCCGCACCAGCTTGGTGACCACTTTACGGCATACCTTTCCTATTTCACGTTCTAGGTTTCTCACCCCGGCTTCCCGGGTATAACCCATGATGACTTCCTTAAGTGCCTCTTCCTTGAAACGGATCCAATTTTCTTTGAGACCATGGCTTTTTGCTTGTCTTGGAACCAGAAAACGACGTGCAATTTCTTGCTTTTCCAGCTCGGTGTAGCCTGAAAGAGGAATTTGCTCCATGCGGTCCAGGAGAGGACTCGAAATGCTTTGGGTTGTATTGGCGGTGCAGATGAATAGCACACTGGAAAGATCCCATTCCACCTCAAGGTAGTGGTCCATGAAGGTGTTGTTCTGTTCTGGGTCGAGCACTTCTAGCATCGCTGCGGAAGGATCGCTGAGGGCGCTTTGGTAGAGCTTGTCGATTTCATCAATCAGCAGCACCGGATTTCGGCTCTTGGCTTTGCGGATGGACTGGATGATTTTTCCGGGCAGGGCACCGATGTAGGTGCGTCGATGTCCCCGGATTTCTGCTTCATCCCTGACTCCGCCCAAGCTGATACGGACAAATTTACGGTCCAGCGCGCCAGCAATGGACTGGGCGAGGGAGGTTTTCCCAACTCCAGGAGGACCTGTCAGGCAAAGAATCGGTCCCTTCAGCGATTTTTTAAGCGATGCCACTGCCAGGTATTCCACAATCCTTTCCTTGACCTTTTCCAGACCATAGTGGTCTTCATCGAGAATCTTTTGGGCCCGTTTCAGATCGAAATTATCTTCGGTGCTATTTTCCCAAGGCATTGCAACCAGCCACTCGAGGTAGTTGCGAATCACGTTGGCTTCTGCGGAAAGAGGTGACATCATTTTTAGTTTTTTAACCTCTTTTTCTGTCGATTCCTGGACTTCGGAAGGCATCTTGGCTTCTTTCACCTTGCGGGCCAGTTCATCGACCTCCCCTTTAGGATCATCCATCTGACCCAATTCTTTCTGAATCGATTTCAGTTGATCCTGCAGGTAGTCATCCTTCTGGCTGCTGCTCATCTGCTCCTTGACCTGCTTTTTTAGTTGGTTCTCAAGTTTTGAGATCTTCTTTTCTTCTTCCATGATCTCGATCAGGGTCTCGAGCCGCAGCACCGGCCGGATTTCCTCAAGCAGGTTTTGTTTCAAATCCCGATCGATTTCCATCATCGAGGAAAGCCGATCTGCAAGCGACTGTGGTTCGGTTTCTTCGATGTTTTTCAGGACCTCCTCACGGGTTTTCGATTTCTTTTTCTTGAAGTGCTCCCTGGCCAGTGCACGGGCTTTGGTAGAGAGATCGGCCAATTTTTCACGATCTTTCTCGGTTTCTTTGGGTTCCATCACCTCGATCCTTGCCGAATAATCTTTTTCACTGAGCATTGATTCGAGGATTCGTGCACGGTGCTGTCCCTCGAAAAGGGCCTTCACTGTTCCATTCGGAAGACGCATTACTTGGAGGATCCGTCCAAGCACGCCTACCTCGAAGAGGTCTTCATCTTTTGGTTCTTCCACAGAAGAGACACGTTGAGCAACGACAATGATCTGTCGGTCTCCTGAGAGAGCTTTGTCGAGTGCTTCCATCGAACTCTTGCGGCCCACAAAAAAAGGAGTGGTGGAACCCGGATAGATGATTTCTTCTCGCATTGGAAGAAGTGGAACGGTGAGGTTTTTTGCAGATAGACGCATAACAGTTCTGTTTCTGGGTGCTAATGGGTGCTTTCCGTCTTCAAATCGGAAAGGACTCCCTTTTCATTGACGCTTGGCAGCACCATGTTTTCTGGAGTTGTGGAGGGACTCTTTTTGCCTGGATTTTCAAAATTCAGAGTAACATAGAAAAAGAGCATTTCCAACACGAGGAGAATGCCTATCAGCCATTCAAAATGGCTACCATAAAAGATACCTGCCAGCAGGGCCCCGCTGAAATGACCCATGAATTGAAAAAGATTGTATACCCCTGTTGCCGTTCCTTTGGTTTCGGGAGTGGTCAATCGGGAAACCAGTGAGGGCAGGATCGGTTCAAAAACGTTGAACCCCATGAAAAAGAGAAAAACTCCTGGAAGAAACCAGTTCAATGAATCGTTTTTCCAACCAATCCCAAGTAAGATGCCGGATCCCAGGAGCAGCAGAATTCCTGTCAGCATCACCTCCCGGAAACGGTTACGTGATTCCGCAATAATGGCAGCAGGGACCATTGCAACACCACCCAGTAGAAGCATTGGCAGATAAACCTTCCAAAGTTCGGCCTGGATAATCCCATGCTTTAAGGCCATCAACGGTACCAGAAAAAAAACCATCGAAAGCCCTGTACCGCAGATGAATCCTCCCAAATTGATGGTTCTCAGTGGCTGAAGGCTGAGGACGGTGTGCAGCATCTTGGTTGCTGTTTCAGGTTCCACCAGTTTCTTCGCATACCGGCCTTCAGGAATTCCCTTGAGGAGGATCCCCATACTCAGCATTGTGATTGCCGAAATCAGCCAGAACAGTCCCTCCAGACCATAGGCCTGGGAAAGAAAAGGAGCAGAAAGGATGGCAATGCCGAAGGAAATCCCGATGCTTCCTCCCAGAAAGGCATTAGCCCGTGTCCGTACCTCAGGTCGGGTTAAATCAGCAATCAGAGCAAAGATAGCAGAACTCACTGCACCTGCTCCCTGCAGAAAACGTGCGGCAATCATCCAGTAGACTGAGTCGGAGACCGCGGCCAAAACGCTTCCCATGACAAAAATCAGTAGTCCACCCATGATTACCGGTTTACGTCCTATTCGGTCACTGAGCATGCCGTAGGGGACCTGCAAAAGCCCCTGGGTCACACCATAGGCCCCAAAGGCGATGCCTACCAATAACGGGGAAGCCTGTTCGAGTTCCATGGCCAGCGCACTAAAGACAGGAAGGACCAGGAAAAGCCCGTACATGCGGAAAAAAAGAATCCCGCCCAGGCCGATGATGCTTTTCTTTTCATCGGAAGTGAACAAGCTCCGGGAGCCGACTCCAGGTTTCATTAATATTCAGTGTTTTTAAAGTAGGAACAGTCTGCAGATTGAGGATTTGTTCCCGCTGGAATCCAGCAGGAAAGATCAAAGTTGAGTTGAATCAGGGTCCTGAAAACTGATGAAGCATGAGGTAAACCACTACCCCGGTTATGGAAACATAAAGCCAGAACGGCAAAGTGTATCGTGCCACCTTTGGGTGCAAAGTAAGCTTGCCGCTGAGCGCGAAATAGAGCGTGATCAGGATCAAAGGCAGCATCACGGCAGAAAGCACCACATGGCTGATTAGGATGAAAAAATAAACGGGTCGGATCCATCCTTCGCCAAGAAACGGGGTATCCCCATGAAATGTATGATAAATGAGGTAACTGACCAGAAAAGCGGTAGAGAATCCGAGTGCACTGAGCATTAATTTCTTGTGAAGCTCGCGGTTCTTTTTACGTATGGTGGCATAACCGGCGATCAGGCAGAGGGCGCTGAGGGTATTCAGCAGAGCATTCAGGGGTGGCAGAAAACCCACATCCAAACCTGCTTCGCTACTGACAGGTTCATGCAGATAAAGTAGCCAGATCAAGAAGATGAAGATGACGACACTGATTAAAACCGTCGTTCCAACTGCTGTTCGGTTCGAGATTGCTTGGCTCATGCTGGAATTTTTTCGTAGTTGGAATCGACCCTTTCAGATTTCTGAGGAAGATGGATCAACCGCGGATCCTGGACTTGTTCCTGTTTGGGGTGCATCGAACGAACTAACGCATAGCTCAAAACTCCAATCATGGTGGCGAGGAGTGCTGTGTGAAGGGAGGATAATGGGATGGGAACCCTCAACACGGCATTGGCAACGCCAATAAGCGTCTCGAGGGGGATCAGAACCATGATCCACCAGCCGGATTTTCTCAATGCTGGAAGCGGATTCTGGATGAGCCAGGACCACGCCATAAATATCAGCATCGTCCCTCCACCTATGGCAATCAGTCGGTGGAGCATGTTCACCCATTCATTGGCAAAAAAGGGTAAAAAACGGCCCTGTAATTCTTCTGGAGCCTCAGGCAATTTCGTTGCTCCTAATTCCATACCGCTTAATCCAAAGGATAAAGAAGCTCCTTCATGACAGCCAGGGAAAGCTTCGCAGGCATAACCTGAATAAGTTGAACTATTGTATCCTCCTGAAGCTGCAATGATGAACAAGATGGCCAACATCCAAACTGTTTTTTTTGCTGTTAAGGGGATTTGTATGGAACTTGTGCTGTCTTCTTTTTTGGGTTTTTGTGATTGAGGATTCCAGGTAATCCAGCTCAGGTATACCAGCACTGCAAACAGCAGATTCCCTCCAATCAGGTGGAAGGTGACCACGGGTGGCCACAGTACCATCGTCACTGTAAGGGCTCCCAGGATTCCTTGAACGATGATTAAGATTAGACAACTTGCTGAAAGCCTGCGAAAGGGGCGTAAAGCTTCTTTGCGAAAACTAAGAATTGTCATTATCAGAATCAGCAGTCCAAGTAGAGAGGCAAAGAAACGGTGGCCCACCTCCATGGCGATTTCAAAACCTGGCGGAGGTATCAACTGTCCGTAACAGAGAGGCCAATCCGGACAGGATAATCCGGCTCCATGGAGCCTTACCAGTGCACCAAAAGAAATTAGTGGCCAAGTCAGAACGGCTGAGGCCAACGCATACCATTTCATAGTGTAAGAAATCTAAGTAAAAAAAGATTGCAGAGTATTGCATTTCTCCTTGGAATCTCAAGCGTTGAGTCTTCTTATAGCCACTCATTTCAGCTCTTTTTTTCAACACGCTCTCACGTGGGAATGAGATTCTAAAGGAAAATATTGTTCTTTTGGATGGATCTGCTTAATACTTGTTTTGCTGTAAAACAGACCATTTTGGTAGCTCGACCCTGACTGACTATACGGATCCGCATCTCATGAAAAAGGTATGGTTTGAGTGAAGAATCCTTAGAAAACACCCTTGTCAATCTTCATGGGTTGTTGGGAGAACCGGATGCAGTGCAGATTGAAATTGCAACTGAGAATCTTGAGGAGGGTAGCCAATTTGTTTACGATAATGTCGCCTATCAGGTTACCCGTACCATCATGGACGATGTGGAGCATCCTCTGGTTTACGTTATGGTTCTCGACATTTTTGCGGACTCTTGAATCCCATTTTTACCAAAACTGTTCTATTCCATCCGAAGCCGCTAAATTATAAATCGTTTTTACATTCCTTCCAACCGTTTGGTTTCGGACTGTTCACATTACTGACCGGGTTGTCCTGACTTTCTCATCATCTTCAGACCTTTCTTCGGCATCATGAATGTTTCTTTATCGATGATCCTTGCTCATCTTCCGGCGGATCCACCACCACTCCAGCTCAAAGGTTTGCGTGGTTCGAGCAAAGCTCTGTTTTTAAAGGAAATCCATACCAACTTGGACCGGCCTCTGGTGGTCTTGAGCGACTCCTATGAAAACGCCGAGAGACTGCTCAGAGATCTGACTTTTTTCCTGGGTGATGAAGGGCTTTGTTTGTTCCCTCCCTGGGATGTTATGCCCTATGACCTTTTTTCTCCCCACCGGACTTTGGTTGGTCAGCGCCTGCAATGCTTGGATATGCTCATCAGGAAGGCCTGTCGGGTATTCATCACGACTCCCCATGCGTTGATGCAAAAGCTTCTTCCCGTAGAGGCATTCAGGGACAGCATACTTCAAATCAAAAGCGGTGACTCTTTAGAGATTTCAGACATCAAGATCCGGCTTCAGGAAACTGGTTATCAAACGGTTGATATGGTGGAGGATCAGGGAGATTTCAGTGCTCATGGGAACATTCTGGACGTCTTTCCGCTTCAGGCCGATTCCCCAGTCCGTCTGGAGTTCAGTCAGGAAGTTCCGTCCAGTCTGCTTCAGATCCACCCTTTTGACGTCCAAAGCCAGAGAACCGGAGGAGAACTTTTGGATTCCCTCACCCTGCTTCCGGGCAGTGAGGTGATCTTTAATGAAAAAACTCTGAGCCAGGCCCAACGAAAACTTCACCAGATCCGCAGTGATTTCAAAGGCCCTCAACTTCAGCGGTTGGAAAAGAAACTTCACTCAGCGGAACGTTTTCCAGGCTTGGAACATCTGGGTCCGCTGTTTTATCAGCAATTGGATACCGTCTTTGAGTACTTTCCTGAAAACCACCTCTTGGTGGTGGATGAAGATCAAAAGGTCCGGGAACGCGCGACCCATTTTTTCAATGAAATCTTCATGGAGTATGAGCAGAGCCAACAGCAAAAAAGGATCACTTTGCCTACGGAAGACCTCTACCTTAGTCACCGTCAGGTACAGTCCCGGATAGGGCAATCCTGTTGCTTGACCCTTAGTCAGGAAAGAGAGGAGGCTTCGTCAGGTACAAAAAAATCCCCAGAAAGTGTAATCGATTTCGATCGGGGAAATTCCTTTGAATCTGGAAGCTCAAAGAGCTTCTTGCTTCCTTTTGCTTCAAACAAATTGCTTCGTGAAGGCTTTCGGGAAAGTCATGCCGCCTCAGCAGTAGGCCATGTCATCAAGCTGGTTTCCGATTGGATCGATGAAGGAATTCCGGTTTTTTTGAATGCACGTAACCGGACCCAGGCTGATCAATGCAGGGAGCTCTTGGACGATCTGATGATCGAGACCGAGATCCAGGAAACCGAAGATCCTCCTGAAACAGGAGCATGGATTGAGGTCTTGCAGCAGGGTTCCTGGAATTCCTCTTCGCAAAACAAGCAAAAGGGGCCGTCACCGCCCATCCCGATTCTGGTAGGAACCCTTTCTTCTGGATTCAGGATGATCGATAGCCGAGGCCAGGTGCGCTTTGCCCTGCTCACGGAAGAAGAAATTTTTGGTGAAAAGAAAAAAAGCCGTCGCTTGCAGAGGGCTAAAGTTCAGCGTAGTGCCGGAAGCCTCGAAGATCTTAGTGAAGGAGATGCCGTGGTCCACCTGGATTACGGCATCGGTCGTTACATGGGGTTGCAAAAACTTTCTGCTGCGGATACTGAAAATGAATTCATGGTGCTCAAATATGCCAGGGACGAAAAAGTTTATGTCCCGGTTAATAAGTTCCATCTGGTGCAGAAATATGTGAATACCGATGGTGCTCCACCCAAGTTGAGCAAACTTGGAGAAAAAACCTGGAAAAAGACGAGGAGCAAGGTTGCCAAAGCGGTGGAGGATATCGCAGAAGATCTCGCAGGAATCTATGCAGCCCGTAAAGCCCGCAAAGGAATCCGCTATCAGCAGGATGATCATGAGATCAAAGAATTTGAAAGACGGTTTCCTTACCGGGAAACTGAGGATCAGCTCGAGGCGATTCAGGCGGTAAAGGAGGACATGGAATCGGAAATGCCGATGGACCGGCTGATCTGCGGGGATGTTGGTTTTGGGAAAACGGAAGTAGCCATGCGGGCGGCTTTCAAAGCCGTCTCAGAGGAAAAACAGGTTGCCGTCCTGGTGCCAACTACAATTTTGGCCCAACAGCATTATTCCACTTTTCTAGAGCGTTTCCATGATACTCCCTTCAATATCGAGGTGCTCAGCCGTTTCCGAACTCCGACCGAACAACGGGATATCCTGAAAAAAATGGCTTCAGGGCAGCTTGACATCCTGATCGGTACCCACCGCATCCTTTCCAAAGATGTAAGTTTCAAAGAACTGGGTTTGCTGGTAGTGGATGAGGAACAGCGATTCGGGGTGAAGCATAAGGAAAAGATCAAACAATTCCGGGCCGAAGTCGATGTGGTCACCCTTTCTGCGACACCGATTCCGCGAACGTTATACATGTCCCTGATGGGAATCCGCGACCTGAGCCTGATCAACACTCCTCCTGCCGACCGGGTGGCCGTTAGAACCCGCATTGTTCAGTCCAGTGATTATGTGATTCAGGAAGCAGTCAGTCGTGAATTACGACGTGGAGGACAGGTGTTTATCGTTCATAACCGGGTTGAGACAATCTACGAGTATGGAAATTACCTGCGTGAGATTCTTCCGGATGTGAAAATCGCTATCGGTCATGGTCAGCTAGGCGAACATCAGTTGGAACAGGTGATGTACGACTTCATTGAAGGGGAGATACAGGTTCTGCTTTCTACGACCATCATTGAATCGGGACTGGACATCCCTCGGGCCAACACGATCCTCATCAACAATGCCGATAACTTCGGACTTTCCCAACTCTATCAGTTGCGTGGAAGGGTTGGCAGAAGTAACCTCCAGGCCTTTGCTTATCTGCTCGTTCCACCCCAAAAAATTCTTAATGGAGTGGCCCAGGAAAGACTCCAGGTGCTTCAGGAACTGAATGATCTTGGTGCTGGTTTCAAAGTCGCATCACGAGATCTCGAAATCCGTGGAGCAGGAAACCTTCTCGGGTCTGAACAGTCCGGACAGATCGCCAGTGTTGGACTGGAACTCTACACCCAAATGGTGGAACAGGCGGTGAGGAAAATTCAGCAACAGGACCTGGCGGTGCTTCCTCTGGACGAAGTACAGGTGCGACTCGACACGGTTGATGTTACCATTCCGGAAGAATACATTGTCAGCACTAGCCAACGGCTATCACTTTACAAAGCTTTTGGGACCATTGAATCAGACGAGGCGCTTTGGGATTTCCGGAGTGGAATCGAAGATCGTTTCGGCCCGATGCCGGAGTCTCTGGTCAACCTGTTCATGACCGCCCAGATTCGTCTCTGGGCTCAGCGCTTCGGAGTTGAATCGGTGCATCACAGCAAACAGCGTCTTCGGCTTCAGATACGTGATTCCAGTAGGCTGCAACCGGACCGCCTGATTGAATGGCTTTCGGAGCCACAAACCCCGTTAAGGTATGTTCCAGAAAACATCCTTGATCTGCAGCCGGTGCCACCCATGATCCAGGCGATTCAAAAAAGCCTGAAGGACGTTGAACGAGTTTTTCATTGATGGCGCAAAATTCTCCCGAAACTTGGCTTCAGTCTGAATTATCCGCATTGCTCGTGACGATTCATGATGTCCTGGATGCATGGGCACGGCTTCCCTTCGATTGTCCATGGACCAGAAAGCCTCCCGCAGATCATTACCTGCTGATGCTGAAAGGGATGGAAGAACAGCTTTTACGGATGTGGGTCCGCATGCAGCGGAAACAGTGGAATGTGCTTGTATCCGAAGTCTTAGCCTGGAACGGGAGTCAGAAACGGATGCCGAATGGCGTTCTCCGAAATTACTATTCCTGCCTTCAATCCATCAGTTTAAATGTTTCGGAAGATGAGGAACTCAATCAGGCGTTTCCAAAAACCTGGAGCGGGTTTTTGATCCGATCAATTTGTTCCGAGCATTATCTGCTCAAACGTTGTGCCGAACTGGAAGATGAATTTGTTTCCGAAGAATTGCAGAATCTCTGCGGGAACTATCTGAAATGCATGCAGGTCCTTCATCAAGTCGAACCCCGTGAGCTTTGTTCGAGCTTTTTTACCCTTCTGTCACCATTTACCCGTGAAAGCGTTTTCCTCACGGATTATCCCTCCCTCTCTCCTGGAAACCTTTCTTCAACTGAAATCAGCAGTTTTGCTGGGGATTTGCTTTCCTCAAAGGATTGGCAG
>Ga0066850_10000812_pt1 | contig 16598 bp, 18 predicted proteins | sample ETNtaG_4_FD_67282 | JGI IMG/M metagenome (GOLD analysis project Ga0066850, IMG submission 67282) | Marine microbial and viral communities from oxygen minimum zone, Eastern Pacific Ocean - ETNP201406SV67 | ecosystem: Environmental > Aquatic > Marine > Oceanic | place: Pacific Ocean: Eastern... | reverse complement strand
GCGCCGATGCCTACCAGACCAAAGTAGAAAGCAACAACATCACCAGCCAGAGCAACAAAACCGCCATACGTCAAACCGAGCAGGGCAGCAAAAATCACCAGCATGTAGTAACGGCCATTGGCGATGATCCAGAAAAAATATGCAACTGGCTGCGCCATCAACGCGATTTGCAGTAACCGCACAGACCCGAGTTTCCCTGCTACCGCAGTGAGTAAGAGTCGGCCCAAAATACTTGACGCGCCCACGACACTCATTAATAAAGCGGCCTTTGAAGGTGTGACACCATCGTCCTCAGCAAATTTGATGACAAAGGCAAACGAACCCATCAAAGCCATGGACATCAGACCAAACGCAACGGAAATGGTTTTGAATTCTCTGGTCCGCATGACGTTTCGGACATGTCCTCCGGCAACTCCCGGGGCCTGTGACGGTGATCGTCTGACCATGACTAGGCCAATCAAAAAGCCAGCGGCGGATATCACGGCCAGTATCCGGTAGCTATTGCGCCAACCCTCTGTATCGATGATCGCCTTGGCAAACGGGACTAGCAAAAGTGTGCCAAACCCCGATCCAGTAGCGGCGACTCCTTGAGCGAGGGCCCTGTATTTCACGAAAAAGGTTGCGACGGTTGAAAACAATGGGGAGCAGAAAATCCCTCCACCAAGTCCGCATCCGATTCCGTACACGATGTAGCCCTGCCATATCGCTGTAACGAATGAGGTAGCTACCAAACCGCAGCAAAACAGAGTTCCGCCAATTGCGAGCAACGGACGCGGGCCGTAGCGGTCAGCCCAACGACCCGATATTGCTCCCATTCCGAAGAACAGGAACATAGATAGACCAAAGACAATGGAGGTTGGTCCAAGTTTCGTGTCGAACTCTTTGCCCATCGAAGATACGAAGGCACCGAAGGTGTACAAGACACCGAAGGCAACTCCGTTAGCTATGGACGCGCCGACGGCTACAGCCCACGCTCGTGGGGTATCAAAGTGGTCCGTCGCGTCAGTCATCTTCGCCGCCATCGTATGGCAGCTATCGAGTTTCGTCGCCTCGAATCATCTCTTACGTGCAGTCGAAGACGTGTGGTAGCAGGCACTGCCCTCCCCTAACGTGGGGCTAGCACCGACATATCCATGTAGTGAGGGGGTCCGATGGAGGAAACTCAGGGGCTATTAAAGATCAATCCGATTGGATCTCTGGGACCGGGTGACCGACTTTTGGTTCTGCTCCATGGATTCGGTGCCGATGAAAATGACTTGGCTCCCTTGGTGCAACACATTGATCCCGATGGACGCTTCACCTCGGTTTGTTTTCGCGCTCCGATTGACTTGATGCCTTTTGGTGCTGCTTGGTATGAACGAGATGATGATGGCGCGGTTGATGCTGAAACCTTCAAGTCTTCGGTGCGGTCGATCGACCAAACAATTGATGCAGTGTGTTCAGCAGGTAATTTTGTTCGATCAGAGGTAGTCCTCATTGGTTTCTCCCAAGGGTGTGCTATGACCCTAGCTGTAGGCCTCGGGCAAGAGATCGAGATTGCACCCTCAGCTATGGCCTGCCTTTCAGGCATGCTTCAAGACATACCTGACTTTGACTACGACCTGTCGGCAGTTTCGGACATTCTGATACAACATGGCACCCTCGATCCGATGGTTGACATTGAGCGTGGTCGCCGGATTCGTGACGTATTAACCGAAGCCGGTCATGAGCCTCATTACGCTGAGTACCCGATGGGTCACGAAATATCGAATGCTTCGTTGTTTGATCTGAGGGATTGGTTGTCGACTATATAAATCAGAACGCCTTCAGATCGAAGATCGTCGGGCGACGACTTTCAGGCAATTCTGGCCGTCGATCCAGGCTGGGTGCCACTTGTTCAGGTCGTTGACGTTGATGGATGCTTTCTGGTCTGACACGCAGGAACAGTGTCATCAACAAGGCTCCGCTCAGAACCGAAATGGTCACAGCTGTTGACGCCCCGAAGATTTCGGCGACCTCCCCTACTGCCAACATGCCCAGTGGCAATACCCCAATCGCGCTACTTAGTAATCCCAAAGCGCGGCCTCGACGTTCTTCCGATACTGCGTCCATAACGAGGATTGCTTGAGTTGATCCGAAGAACCCCATGCCTACTGCTGCCAAGGCTAGAAACATCGCCGATGGGAGGTACCAGGGCAAGACCGCAAACCCGACCATAAAGCCGAACGCTATATAGGAACCCAAGACGTAGATCATTCCGCGTCGTTGAGGCTTAAAACGAGCGACTCCTAGAGAACCCACGAACATACCGATACCCAACATTGCTGCTAGGAGACCTAGGAGTGCGGGGCCTACTCCGAACTTGCCCCCTACAACTTGCAGGAGGGGACTTGAAGAGAAAAAGAAAAAGTTAACAAATGCTGTTACTCCGAGAATGGATAGAAGGCTTTTCTCAGTGCGGAGCATTTTGACGCCTTCTATCAACGCTGACACTCCAGCAGCGGCGACTTGGCCGCGTTGTGTAATTGAGGGAACCATGCTGAACGTTGTTAAGGAGATGATCTGGAGGGCGCCCATGACTATCAGGGCCCATCCCACACCTGCGGTCTGAATAAGTGATCCTCCAGCGAGTGCACCAAATGCCAGCGCTACCGCTGTTCCACTTGACTCCAACGCCAATGCGTTATCGATTTTCTCTGGCCCGACAACGTCATAGACGATCACACGACGTCCAACCATGTCGAAGACCCAGCCAACACCAGTGACGAACAGAACCGGATAGATCATCCAAAGTTGAAGCCTGCCAGTAATTTCAACCCACCCCAAGATCGCGAGTCCGGGGATAGTCACAAAAAATTGTCCTATGACGATGCGTCGGCGATCAAACCGGTCAGATACCCATCCGCCGACCACGCCACCTAACAAAAGCGGGGACCACAGAGCTACTCCCGCAAGCTGAACCATCCGAGCAGATCCGGTGAGATCATTCGCTATGAAGGGGCCGAGGAAAGAGACCCCCCAACGCGAAAGACTCCACGTCCATCCGGACGCAAATATCAGCGGGAAGTGACGAACTTTAAGGGCGTCGAAGGTTGTGGTCACCTAGCGGTGCATGCCGCCATCAACAGTGAACTCTTGACCGGAGCAATAGCTCGAATCATCCGAAGCTAAGAACAGCGCTACAGCAGCCACTTCTGCAGGTTCAGCTTCTCGCCCCAGAGGTATCGCCCGGACCATTCGATCTTTGTCGAACTCTGAGGTCATATCGGTATTGATTAGTCCCGGATGGATGGAGTTAACCCGCACGTTGTGTCGACCAAGTTCGAGCGCAGCGATTTTACTCATGCCGCGAACCGCCCACTTCGTCGCTCCATACGCCATCGATGCAAACGTGGCTTCTAACCCGGCTACAGAGCTGATGTTCACAATTGAACCGGACCCCTGTTCAATCATTTGAGGTGCGACGGCCCTCATCCCGTAGAAAACTCCGGTCTGGTTGATTGCGACCGTTTGGTCCCAGATTTCGTCACTCGTATTCACGAGCCGCGCTCCTCTAAGAATTCCTGCGTTGTTGATCAACGCATCGATTCGGCCATGACGAGAAACGACATCTGAGACGACAGCGTCCCAGGCCGCTGCGGAAGACACATCATGGGACAGAAATTCGATCCCCAGCGTCCCGGCGGTTTTACCTCCTTCGTCTTCAAGAACATCCGTGATGACTACCTGCGCACCTTCGTCACGAAACATTTCTGCTTCGGCTGCACCTTGACCTCTCGCACCACCTGTGATTATTGCTACCTTGCCATCTAAACGTCCCATTACACCCCTCGTCAGAAATCTTCTCTGGCAACACTAGCTAGGAGACGGCTCAGGAATCTTTCTTGTTGTTGGCTTAGGCACCCTTTGGGTCTCTAGGGTGGGTGTTGTGAATCTCGAAGCTGTCATAGACGGTCTCTGTTCTGTTGGTCCATCATGGGAGAAAAAATCAGCCCTAGCTGACGAAGGCGGCTGCATTGACACTGAAAATGTGGCTGACATTAAGCGCATCGGGGCTGCTCGTCTTCTGCAGCCAACTGACTTTGGTGGAGCACAGTCATCAATTCAAGATCACATGCGGGCGGTAGCCGTAGCTGGTGAATATTGCATGGCAACCTCTTGGTGTCTTGCCGTTTGGAGCGCCCACGGGTGGATGCTTTCCCACATGCCGCTCGAAGGGCAGCATGAGATTTGGTCTGACCCAACGAATCTTGTTAGCGCCTCCATCATCCCTAAGACACAGTTTCGCCGAGAAGGAAACGATGTCATCGTTTCTGGACGTTTTGGATTCGGGTCGGGGTGTGATCATGCTGCCTGGTTGAGTGTTGGCGGTCTTTTACCTGGTGACCAACCCACTCCCGTAATTTGTGCCTTACCAGCAGAGGACGTGATCATTGATCACAATTCATGGAACGTTGTCGGACTTCGCGGCACAGGAAGTAAGGATCTCGTAATAGCTGATGAGATAGCGGTGCCTGCACATCGCGTCTTAAACGTGGCTGAAACAACAAGTCGCAAAGCACCCGGTCAGTTGCACTACGGAGGTCCCTTATACACATGCCCGTGGCGGACGACCGCAATTTTGGTACTCGCAGCTCCTGTTATTGGTGCAGCCAAGGCAGCGGTCCGCAGATTCCAAGAACGAATTGACGATCATTTTCTCGTTGCTCTCGCAAACGTTCAGAGACACGACCCCGCAGCCGGGTATCGACTTGCCGAATCAACTGCCGAGATCCAAGCTGCGGAGCTACTTCTCTACGACGCCGCTGCTCGATTGGATCATCTTGGTGGCGTTGACGATGTTGACCCGGTACTCAATGCATCGATAATCCGAGATTGCGGGTGGGGAGTCAGAGCCCTAGCGAACGCCGTTGATCGCCTATACGAGGCAAGTGGCGCTAACGCCATGAGAAGCAGCGAACCCATTCAGCGAATCTGGCGTGATGTAAACGCCGCGAGATCCCATGCAATTTTGACTTGGGATCATGCGGCCAATACGTACAGCAAGGCACTTCTAGATTCGATTTAACGGTCTAAATTGGGAAGCACTTCATCCCGAATTAGTGCATCAGACTCAGAGGCCGTTTCCCGGTTGGTCCCCATGGTGGCCCCAACGAATATCAGCTTGTCCAAACCTAAGCGGTTGAGTGCCGCTATTCGTTCTATACATGTTTCAGGCGCTCCGACTATTGCGTAGCTATCCACAAAATCCGGTGTCAATACCGATGCTTGCTGGCTGTCCGCACGGGTATGACTGTTCATGTCGTACTTGTCGTGCAGTTCACTCATAACTTTGCGTTGTGCCTCCGACACTGGACCTACGACCTCACCGTGCATAACCGAAAATCGGGCGAATGTTGATAACCCTCCGCGAACAAGGTCCCGAGCGCGTTCCAGGTCTCCGTGACAGACCACGTTCACATACGCCCCATATTTGATGTCATCGGGGTCAAGTCCTGCTTCGTCGCGAGCGTTGCGCGCTGTTTCTATTCCCCAACTGATTCGGTCAGGGTCAGCTCCTAATGCGAACATGATCCGTTCCGCGTGTCTAGCTGCGGCTCCAATTACTTTGGGACCGGTCGCCGATACCTCTACAGGTACCTTCCCTACTGAACCGGGAAGCCAAGCAATTTTGCTAGTGCCGGCGGTAGCTGCCAGTTCCAGTTCATCGACGGGGGGAGCTAACGCTTCTCCGAAGTTTAAATTCTCGAACGGTATTTCTTCGCCCCGAAGATAGCTCTGCAGGGCCGATAAATAACGTTCAAAATCTTTAACGCGAGCGGGCGCCCTTCCTAAATGCGCAAGCGCTGAGTCTCCACGACCGATGCCTAATTGCACACGATCTGGGGCAAGTCGATTCACACTCGCCACGGCCCCAGCTGTAACTGCGGGGTGCCGTGTCACCGGATTAGTTACCCCCGAACTAACTTGTAAAATCTCCGTCGCTTGAACTGCGGTAGTCATAGCGACATAAACGTCACCGGACAGATTCTGAGAATCGACAAAGGAAACACCATCGAAGCCATGCTCTTCAAGTTGAATCGCCGTCCGACTTGAATCAGGCCGGGCGACCATTTGTTGAAAAATTCTTGCCATGGTTCGACCGTAGCCGTGCTGACCCGTGAGATGTCGGCCGACCTCCACACGGATTGGCCTAGAAGCGGCTACCACTCAGCGGACTACTCTCTTTGCGTGGTCACCGACCAATGCTGTGACAACGAGGACCTCATCTACCCGAAAGAACTACTTCGATGAAGATCGGCTTATTCACCCCATTACGTTCACCAGTGGCAACCCCAGAATTCCTGCGAGATTTCGGGCAAAAGGCTGAAGATATAGGTGTTCATTCGTTTTGGCTGGGCGAACATGTCGTCATATTTGACCAATATAAATCTCAATATCCGGGTTCCTCTGATGGCGTATTCAGATTTCCTGAGGGCTCTGGGCTGATGGACATGGTCAGCAGCATCGGCTTCTTGGCGGCCTGCACCTCGACTCTTCGTTTGGGAACTGGAATCTGCATACTCCCCCAAAACAACCCTGTCTATGCGGCGAAAGAATATGCGACTCTTGACTTCTTATCGAACGGTCGCCTCGATTTCGGAGTTGGAGTTGGATGGAGCTGGGAAGAGTTCGAAGCATGCGGAGCTCCTTGGCCGAATCGTGGGAAACGATGTGATGAATACCTCGAAGTCATCAACACCTTGTGGAACGATGAACTGAGTTCCTTCTCTGGTGACATGTACGACCTGCCTACGTGTCGTATGCATCCCAAACCAGTTCAAAAAGGTGGCATCCCGATCTGCATCGGAGGGCATTCCGATGCAGCTCTTCGCCGCACCGCCCGCTACGGACAGGGCTGGTACGGGATTAATCTCTCCCCACAAGAGACCGGCCAGATGATCTCCAGACTGGCAACCTTTCTTGAGGCGGAAGGCCGTTCGATTGATGAACTAGAGATTCACGTCGGCGCGGTCAACGACCAAATGGATGCATCAATGGTAGAGGCCTATGCGGAAGCTGGGGTAACTCAGTTGTTGATTCCTTTCTTGAGGCAGGGAACCAAACACCTTGACGCAAACCTCGAAACCATCGAACCTTTCATCGAAGTGTCTCGAAGCATCAGTTAGATTCGGAACTCTTTTGATCGTCTAGATCCTGGGCGGTTTCGAGTTCTCGCGCTGTCATATCCCTCACTGCAGCTTCAACCGGCTTTACTTCCGGTAATTCCTCACCGGATACACCCAACTCGCTAAAGCGTCGAAGGGTTGGTAGCACTCTGCTTTCCACGCTGCCCACCATTTCGTTGTATGCCTTCGTTGCTGTTTCCAATCCACGTCCCGTCTTTGCCATCGCTGTCAACGTAGTTCCGACACGGTGGTGTAGCTCACGACCATGTTCTTCAACTTTTTTCGCGTTTTCTGCCAACTGAGTTGTTTGCCAACCACGCGCAATCGTGAGAAGCAGAGCCATCAAACTCATCGGTGAGGCAATCACAACTCGTTGGCGCATCGCTTCATCTACTAGACCAGGCTCCGCTCTCATTGCATCAGCTAAAAAGGACTCTCCCGGTACAAACATCACAACGAAATCTGGCGCATCATCGAAGAGTGCCCAGTACCGCTTGTCAGCAAGTGCTTTTACGTGAGCCTGCACGGCTTTGACATGTCCTTTTAACTCAGCTTCTCTAGCTGCCTCGTCATCAAGTTCTTGCATTCGTAGATAAGCAGCTAGAGGGACTTTGGAATCGACAACCAGAAAGGCCCCGTTAGGGAGTCTCACTGTCAAGTCTGGGCGCAATACGCCATCGTCGTTCGATGCTGAAGACTGTTCAGAGAAATCACAAAACGAAGCCATGCCTGATAGGTCGATAATGTTTCGCAGTTGGTTTTCTCCCCACGCGCCTCGAGCCGAGGGCGACTTCAGAGCACCGGCAAGCGCTCCAGTTCGAGTGTTTAATTCGCTGATTTGATGCATCAAATTTTCATTTAAAGCATCGAAGGAACCCTTGTTTTTTTCGTAAGTAGATTTCAAATCACTCACCGAAGTCTTCAGTTGGTTCATCTGTTCTGCCACGGGCCGCAAGAGACTCTTTGTCTGTTCTTCTAAAGTTCGTCCACGTTCGTCGATCAGTTGGCCTGCCAATTCGTTGTTGCTCTTAAGCGCTGATTGTGCCGCTTTACTGACTTGCGCATCAACAGCCTCTTTGACTGCCGTTACTAGCCCTTCAGTGTCTACGCGCACCTCAGGCTGCGCGGTATCAGACTTGACTGACCGAGTTCGTAGTTGACTTAGCAAGTAGCCGACAACAACAGCAAGCAGGACCACCACTGCGACGAGAATGGTATTCATGAACTACATGTTGACATTAAGGAGGGACATCAAGCGTTGATCTGTTAATCAATTATTCCTGCCTGTCGCAGCTGGCCTAATTGTTCTCTGGTAACACCAACTTCAGCCAAGATTTCGTCCGTGTGCTGATTTGGGGAGGGAGCACCGTGTCGCACACTTACGGGCGTTCGACTGAACTTCGCTGCTGGGCCTGTCAAAGGGGCCGAGGATCCGTCAATTAACTCAGTGTGTTGCAATAAGTCCCTCTCAAGTACGTGCGGATCTTGGGCTGCATCGGCAAAGGTATTTACAGCTGAAATAACAATTCCGGCGGCGTCGATAGCAGATACGACCTCTTCTTTAGAGCGGTCACGACACCAATCAGCCACCAACACATCGACTTCTAATCTGTTAGCTAATCGGTCCTCATTGGTCAGGTATCGGGGGTCTCTGCCCAACTCTGGGCATCCTAGAACTTCGGTAAGCCTCACCCAGTGAGAGTCCAGTATCAGTGCCATAAAGACGTGACCATCAGCACATTGGTAGCAATTCGTTGGGGCGCACACTCTCACCTCGCTTCCCCACCTTTCAAGCGAGTCGCCAGTCGCACCCAATGTCAGGTAGCCATTTGATTGGTAGATGATCGAATCTAGGAGTGACACATCAACGTGCTGGCCCTCTCCCGTAGCGTCCCGGTGGCGAAGCGCTGCGAGAGCAGCCAAAGCACCATGCAGACCCGAAAGGTCGTCGGCTAAGAAGGTTGGAGCTTTCGACGGCGGTCCTTCCTTCGATCCGTTCAACGCCATCCATCCGCTATGAGCAAGAGCACCTGGGTCGTATCCAGGCCGTTGAGATTCAGGTCCGAACTGTCCCCAACCACTTACCGATAAGTACACGATGTCCGGTTTTGTCTTCCGGCAATCGTCATAGCCGACGCCCCATCTCGCGAGTGTCCCAGGTTTGAAGTTCTCGATGACTAGGTCAGCAGAGGCAACAAGGGTCAGGAAGGTTTCTGCACCCGCGGGTTCTCGGAGGTCAATAGTTACGCTTCGTTTGTTGCGATTCACTGTTTCTTCGGCAAACGAACGCGAGGTGCCACTAATCAAAGGTTTCCAGGGAAGGCCTTCGTCACCGGGCATCGCGACTCTGATCACATCAGCGCCGTAATCGGCAAGGAGGCAAGCGGCCATCGGACCTGCCCAAGCCGTCGTTGCATCGACAACTCTGATACTTGCCAAAGGGCCGGGAAGATCCCGGCGAGCATCTTTGTAGAACTCGTCCTTCTTCATGGACTGCAGCGTAGGGATTTTCGGACATGTCGTGCTGCGCGGACTACTGCAGATCTTCTAGGGTCCTTTTCAATTTGACGATAGGAAGTTCATGAAGTTCGGTGTTCATTTGCCAGATGCGGGGCGTGATCCGAGTCGAGAGGCAATGATTCAGGTCGCTACAACAGCTGAGGACCTTGGCTACGCGTCACTGTGGTCAAGTGACCATATTGCATGGCCCGATCCCGCCACCTTGCAATCCAAATATCCGTACGCCGATGACAACAGCGGCTTCCCTCAGGCCGGGAGTGCATGGTTGGATTGCATCGGGACACTCCAATTTGTTGCCGGGATCACTGAACGAGTGCTCCTCGGTACCACGGTCCTGATACTCGGTTACCGCGGGGCCGTACAGCAAGCAAAAAGTTGGGCAACTCTTGATCATCTGTCCAACGGCCGAGCGGTCATGGGCGTCGGGGTGGGTTGGATGAAAGAAGAGTTCGAAGCCGTTAACCGACCGTGGGACCAACGAGGCTTGAGAGCTGACGAAACACTTGAGGTATTCCAAACTTTATTCAGTGAAGGCTTGTCGACTTATGACGGGTCCTGGACAAAGTTTCGTGACATTGGATTTAGCCCGACACCGGTCGATAACCACATCCCTGTGTGGGTGGGTGGTCACTCACCAGCAGCGTTCAAACGAACCGCTGCGTTCGGCGACGCGTTTCACTCTGCTTTCGCTTCTCCAGATTTACTCTCTCAACAGTGGGCGGCGGTGGAAAGGGAATGTGATCTGTTGGGTCGCGATTTTCAAGAACTTGAACTCACAAGTCTTTTCAGACTCAAGTTTGATGGCGGTGACCTCAGCCAAGGTGAAATCGGCGGTGAGACAGAACAAATCATTGATCAGCTCGGCCAGTATTCCGATATCGGATTAACTCACGCCGCATTTTTTGTTTTAGGAAGAGGCAACGAAGGGCGGCTCGAAGCGATAAATCGTTTTGCCGAAGAGGTTGCACCTCACTTCGATACGGACTCATAACTTCAGAATTTCCACCATCAGTCATCGATCCAAGTTTCTGAAGGAACACCCAGGCCGTCAGCTATTCGATTGGCATAGGCGTAGTAGGCAGTGACTTCGGCTATGTCGAGGACATCTCGGTCGCTGAATCCCACCGTACGTAACTGGTCGACATCGCCAGGCGTCATTTTCGAAGGTGTATGAGTGAGCTTTGTCGCGTAAGTCAGCATCGCTTTTCTTTTTTTGTTGAGTGGAGCTGACTGCCAATCCTGTTCTACTGCCAGGAGCAAGGAATCGTCTTTGAGTAGTCGGCGCAGACCACGCCGGTGATGATGAATTCAGTAATGGCATTCATTTTCGAGGCTCACGACAAGAGCAATTAACTCTCGCTCAACTTTCCTTAGGTTTCGGGTACCCGCCATAGCTGATCTGTAAACCGCATCGTGAGCGGCTAGCGATCTCGGGTTAAGAGAATGGATCGACATGATGTAATCAACGCGGCCGTGGTTCTTATCCACAACTCGACCGTAAAGGCTCTCGAGTGCCTCATCATCGGACCATTCTTCATCTGGGACAATTTCAATCCATGCCATGCCACTATCGTGCCCTGTTCGCGGCAACTACGGTGGCAAAAAGAGAAACCTTGGTTAGGGAGCATCTATGACCGAAACTCCAACATCAATTATTCAGGCATGTCATCAAGCCTCGGACTTGGAAGTTCGACCTGATCTAACGGCAGCTCACGCTCACGTATGGGAGAAGCTTGCTGCTCCGGGGACCTGGTGGAATGGCGACGAACGCCTGGCCATTGCAGAAGTGGTCCGTGCAGCTTTAGACGACGCTGATCCAACTCCCCCGTGGGAAAGCGCATCATCTAGCGGACGCATTCCAAAAAATCCTTTCATCGCTAGTGAACTACAGGACGCTGTTTATCGCCTCGCTCGGCATGCGGGAACATTGACCGAGGACTGGTACCTGACCATGAGGGATGCTACGGGTGTTACTCCTCAACAATGGGTAGAAGTGATTGAAGTAGCCATTAGCGTCGCTTCAGTTCTTCGATTTGCCCAAGTAGCGGGGATCGAACAGCCAAAATTTCCAGTGGCTCTGGGCGGGGAACCTTCTAGGCAAGATCAGCCATCTAAACCCGCCAAGCATCATTGGGTACCGGTTGTTCACCTTGAAGATATGACACCAGAACTCGAACCTTTTTACGAAGGACTTCCCGCTCTCGCTCCAGTGATACGAGCTTTGAGTTCGGTGCCAGCCGCCATGGATACCTTGACAACGCTCGGCAACGCTCAATACATACCGATGCGTGAGATGGTCGATCTGAATTGGAGCAGAGGAACTTTGTCTCGACGGCAAATCGAGTTTGTAGCTGGCCGACTGTCAGCCCTTCGGGAGTGCTTCTACTGAACTGCGGCCCACTCAATGATGCTCCGTGCGAGCAGCTCCGCAAACGACCTTGAACTAGATCTATCCCTAGTACGCGGCGAGGCGAATGAAAACGAAGCCGTTCAACACGCACCGGCATTGGCAGCTTTGGTTGACGCCTCGATCAACGATCTTGATGCACTGCCCGCTGCTCGCTCGGCTTTAGTTGAAGCGACGGATGCGGCAACGATGCTTGATGCTTCTGCCGTGGTAGCCAACTTCGAAATGATGACCAGAATCGCTGACGGAACAGGTACCCGTCACCCATCGGACCGACTTGATTCTATGTCTGACATGAACACCTCAATGGGCCTTGATCAGTTCATTTCCGCTCGGGTCTAGCTCGCGAAACAAAGCAACTTAATCGTCACTCCATTCACGTGGCTCGTCGCCAAAGTAAGTCGTTCGCGCTAGTCGAGAATTGTCACTCTTACCCATGTATCCGACAGCGACATGATCCATATGTTGGATGGCCCGACCCATAGGCATTGCCTGGGCGTTGATTGAAGCTTTCGTGACCGTTACTGGCACCGGAGGCTGTTTCACAACCTCAGCCGCGAGCTCCTCAGCAGCAGGTATCAAGGCGCCGTCATCGCTGACCGTGGCTGTGAAATAGCCAAAGTCGTCAAGTTCCGCCATCTCATAGGTACGACCAAGTATCAACATTTCCTTAGCTTTGTGGGGCCCAACAAGATTGACCAACGCGGGAAGTGAGTGCCAAGTCAAGTTGAACCCAATGCTGACTTCATTCAACGTCAGTTTCACCGTCGGGCTAGCAAGTCTGAAATCGCACGCCGCTGGCAACACCGCCCCACCACCGATCATGTATCCGTGACATAACCCGATAGTGATTGGATTCATATGTAGGAGCGCGTCGTACATCGAGGCTCCGTGTTTTGATCCCAGCATTGCGTCTCGAGGACTCGTGCGGGGCTGCTTCAGATCAGCGCCAGAACACAAGGATTTACCTTCGCCTCGAACAATTACCACTCGAACTGATGCGTCGGCGTCAAGTAGTCGGATGCCTTCATGCATGTCTGCTACCAGTTGAGCATTGACCGCGTTGTGAACTTCTGGGCGGTTCAGCACCAGATGACGGACGGCTCCTTCACCTTCAATTTTGACAGTCTCAAATTCCATTTCGAGAGTCTCCCAGACAGTTGTCAGCTTCGCTCAACCTTCGCCTTCTAGTATTCGTGGCGAACGAAATTTCGGAGGAAAGCATATGAGCTACGAAGGGTTTGATTTAACCGGCAAGGTCGCTGTAATCACCGGCGGAAATGGGGGCATTGGTCTCGGTTTTGCGCGAGCCCTAGCCGCCGCAGGAGCCAATGTCAGCGTTTGGGGAACGAACCCTGAGAAAAACGCTGCTGCCGAACAAGAACTTCAAGCAATTAATCCTTCCGCGTCGTCAGTTCAATGCAATGTCGCGAATGAGGACGAAGTGGAAGAGTGCATGGCCTCAGTGGTGGAGCAATACGGTCGGATCGATGGTTGCTTCCCTAACGCCGGTATCGGAACACAAAACCAAAAACCATTCTTTGAGCACTCCAACGAAGACTGGTTTTCTGTACTTGATGTCAATCTCAACGGTGTCTTTTACACCCTGCGTGCCGCCACCCGACAAATGGTCGCTCAAGGCGAAGGTGGCTCTCTCGTACTCACTTCAAGCGGGACCGCTATCCAAGGTTCGCCTAAAGGGCAGGCCTACGCTGCATCGAAAGGCGCGATGCTGGCCATGATGATGGGGCTTTCAGTCGAAATGGCTCGATACAAAATTACTGCGAACGCAGTTATACCTGGTTGGATAGAAACGGAGATGACATCCGGCTTGTTTGGCTGGGACAAGTTCGTGGACAACGTCATGCCCCGAATCCCGATGCGGCGATGGGGACAGCCAGACGACTTTGGTGCGATTGCCGTTTATTTAATGAGTGACGCTAGTAGGTGGCATACCGGAGACGTAATAAAAATTGACGGCGGATTCAGCATTTTCTAGTGAAGAATCACAGGTTGCCCTCCCAGGAATCACTATTCCAGGGCCCTTCCATCGAAGACATCGTGTTGCCTGGGGCTGATCTCAATCTCCACAAATCAGTTTGGGCTAAGCCCCAGGGTGATCAGCTATGTCAGGAATTAGTTGAGGAACTCGACTGGAGGCAAGACAAGATTTCGATGTTCGGGCAAGTGCATGATGTACCAAGGCTGAACGCTTGGTACGGAGATCCAAACTGCTCCTACAGCTGGTCAGGGATTCAGATGAACCCGACTGAATGGACTGCAACTCTGAGCAATATTCGGCGGCGCATCATCGACTTGGCCGGCGAAGAATTCAACTCGGTGTTAGCGAATCTGTATCGAGATGGTTCCGACAAAGTTGATTGGCACGCAGACGACGAACAAGTACTGGGACTCACTCCGGTGATCGCTTCGGTGAGTTTTGGTGCGTCCCGTAAGTTTCGCATGCGACGTAAAGATCGGTCACTAATACCTACGGACATAGTCCTAGATTCTGGGGACGTCTTGATAATGCGCGGCTCAACGCAACAACTTTGGGAGCACGGAGTGCCTCGCTCGAAAGTGGTGAAAGAACCCCGAGTGAATCTGACCTTTAGGAAAGTGCGAGTGGCGGCGTGAAAATCACTCTGTCCCCCTAGCGTTATCAGCCGTGACTGCTCGAACTTCGATGCCTTGGAGATACTTACGCCTAGCTGTTGGTCTTGTCTTCTTCGGCGCCGGCTTAGGGCTTGTCGTTCTTGGAGATTTTGGTCTGCCACCTTGGGACATTTTGCATCAGGGCACCGCTGAACAGACCTTTTTGACATTTGGCACAGCAATGATCGTTATCGGGATAGTGCTACTGATCGCTCTCGTAATCCTCAAAGAGCCGTTAGGCGTTGGAACACTCGCAAATGTTTTGGTTATCGGGTTGGTCGTAGACGCCACGATAAGCATCGGAGGCGACCCATCTAATTCAGCAGTCAGGGCTTTTTGCACGGCTCTCGGACCAATTGTGGTTGCACTCGGCTCAGGCTTTTATATCGGGGCACGCTTGGGGCCTGGGCCACGCGATGGCCTCATGACAGCGCTCGATCGGCGTGGTGTGGCTATTTGGAAAGCTCGAACCCTAATTGAAGGTGCTGCGCTGGCCTGTGGCCTGGTGATGGGAGGGACCATCGGGTGGGGAACAGTTTGGTTTGTCGTCGTTATCGGCCCAGCGGTCCAATTCTTCCTACGCATCCTCGACACAAAGCCAACCAACACCGCAACATAAGCTCAATCAGCTTCAGGCGTGGGTATGAAGATGGGGAAGTTGTCAGCTGAAAATCGGTTCGAACGCTGTTGAAGGCAGCGAGTCGTTCCAGTTTTCGGAATTAAAAAGTTCCGCAGCTAAACGTCCAAGTTCATCGCTGCTCTTGGCAGCTGATCCGCTTCCTCCTAGTGCCACTGCGACTCCGGTTTCGACCCATCCGATGTAGGGATGTTCCGTTGCGGTGTTGGTCACTACACACGGTTGCTGCGCCCAACTAGTGATTTTCACATCGGGCAACAAGGCAAGTAACGAATTCTTGAGCGCTTCTGCTTCGATTGGATCACCATCGCTTTGGAACCATGCAGTAAGAGCTTCTTGGGTAACTGGCTCCGCGTCACGTAAAGCTCCGCCAATTTTCAGTGCTATTCGCCCGTCTGGGTAGCGGACAGGGGGCACCCAGTAGATGTCTTCAAGTCGCTCATCTGGCGGGTCGACACATATAAGGCTTGGCAGGTTGTGATCGATAGCCATTTCTGCTGTCACAGTTGTTCGAGGCATGCGTCGCAGGTCAAGTGAACGGTTGAGGAGTTCTGAACCGAAGGCTCCTGTTGTTACAAGTACTCGTTGTGCGACCAGCGGCCCGCAATTTCCGTCAATTTCGTAGCCATCAACACACGCCGTTATTGTCGATGCGGACTCGGCAATCACGACGCCCTGTGCTCGCTCCACAAGCTTGGTCTGAGCTTTCACTAAGCGCCTTGGATTGATGTATCCGGCGGGGGCGCCTTCATAGAGCGCCGGATGCCCATTTGTCAGAGAAATCCCCGTCTGTTCTGATACCCAGTCGGTGTCAATTGCGCGGGCGTTACCTCCCGCTAGATCAGAATTTTCGAGCCATTCGGAGATCTTCGGCGACGAGCTAACTAACCCGCTTGGCGAATGAAATTCAATTCCGGATCGATCGGCGATATCTACATACCGAGCTATCGAACGAGCGGCCAGATGAGACCAGATAGCGGTTCGCCCTGCGATCCGTGTAATCCGCCCTTCATCAGAGTGACTGCAAAATGGTCCTTGACTCATTCGCCGGTCGACAGGTTCATCAGGACCGATGACAACAACTTTGTGTCCTGCCTCCGCCAGATGGCGCGCCGCGGCAGCGCCGATGAGTCCCCGGCCAATAACTGCTACTTCATAGGGGTGATCCACGCTTATTAGCTAAGAACAGCTTGCGCTCGAATTTCCACGACCGCCCCCGGCATGGCAAGTT
>Ga0066850_10000811_pt1 | contig 16611 bp, 17 predicted proteins | sample ETNtaG_4_FD_67282 | JGI IMG/M metagenome (GOLD analysis project Ga0066850, IMG submission 67282) | Marine microbial and viral communities from oxygen minimum zone, Eastern Pacific Ocean - ETNP201406SV67 | ecosystem: Environmental > Aquatic > Marine > Oceanic | place: Pacific Ocean: Eastern... | reverse complement strand
AATATTTTCCGTATTAGTAGTTTGGATAATTACATACATGTTTTCAACTTATCTTAGTTATCCATGGATTGGGTTGTTAAGTATATATTTATTCTCTTTACTATTAATCACATGTTATTTTTTTAGAGATCCAATTAGAAAAATTTTATATAATGAACAAAACTTTTTATCTCCTGCAGATGGAAGAATTATTTCTATAAAAGATTGGGATGATCCAGATATAGGTAAATCTACTAAAATTGCAATTTTTCTATCAGTTTTTAATGTACACAGACAATGGACTCCCTTAAATGCAATAGTTCTGGATAGTATTTATAATCCTGGAAGGTTTTTTGGTGCATTTAAAAATAAAGCATCAGAAAAGAATGAGCAAACTTCAATATTATTTTGTAATAATAATGAAAATCTTTTTAAGATTAAACAGATAGCTGGTTTTGTTGCAAGGCGCATAGTAAATCATATGAGCCTCGATTTAGATGTATCTCAAGGTGAAAAGTTAGGTTTCATAAAATTTGGATCAAGAGTAGAAATAATTGTACCTGAAAAGTTTGATGTTAAAGTAAAAAAAGGGATGAAAGTTAAGGGTTGTAAAACAATTATTGGAAATTTTAAATAACTAACAGCATCCTGCTTTTGGAGCAGGAGGTTGCAAGTTCGAATCCTGTCACATCGACAAAAAATTAGAAAGGCTCTTTTATAGAGGTTTTTTTTTGTATATTCATCGTATGAAAATTTACTTTGCAGGATCAATTCGTGGGGGCAGGGATGAAGAGGATGTCTATTCACAAATTATTGATTATTTATCTACTTTTGGTAAAGTTTTAACTGAACATATTGGTGGGGATAACATTGAAAAAATCGAAAAAGTTAATTCTGATAATTGTATTTTCAAAAGAGATATTATGTGGCTCAAAGCTTCGAGTGTTTTAGTTGCAGATGCAACAGTTCCATCTTTAGGTGTAGGATATGAAATAGGGTTTGCCGAGAGACTAAATATCCCAATATTATGTTTATATAGTACCAAAAATAAGGGAATGCTTTCAGCTATGTTATCTGGTAATGAAAATATCTTTTGTAAAGAATACAACAATATCAATGAAGCTAAACAATTAATAGATGAATTCTTTTCTTCTAATATGATTGAAATGAAATAAATAATCCAGCCTGCTTTGTGAGCAGGGGGCCGCAGATTCGAATCCTGCTACCTCGACAACAAATTAGAAAGCCTCTTTTATAGAGGCTTTTTTGTTTTGTAAATTGTCATATGGCAAAAGGGACACATAGTTATCTAGAAGATGATCGTAATAAAAGTATTAAAATTTATGTTAATGGAAAAATTCTTTCTAGGACAGATGCTTCTATCTCTGTATTTGATAGTGGGTTTCTTTTAGGGGATGGTGTGTGGGAGGGAATTCGTCTCCTAAATGGAAAATTAGTATCCCTTGATAAACACTTAGAGAGATTGTTTTTTGGAGCAAAACAGCTTGATATTAATATTGGATTTTCTCATAAAGAACTTATAAGAATTATTCATAAAACCTTAAATGCTAATGATATGATAAATGATGTTCATATACGTCTTATTGTATCTAGAGGACTTAAGAAAACACCTTATCAGCATCCAAATGCAACTATAAAAGGTAGCACTATTGTTATAATTCCAGAATATAAAAAAGTAGATAAAAAAGTCAATGAAAAAGGTATTAGTCTTGTTACAGTTAACACACGTAGAGGTACTTCAGATACTCAGGATCCACGTTTAAATACTTTAAGTAAACTTAATTGTATATTAGCATGTATAGAAGCAGACAAAGAAGGTGCAGATGAGGGTATTATGCTTGACATAAACGGGAATGTATCGACATGCAATTCCACAAATTTTTTTATTATCAGGAAAGGAGAAGTTTGGACATCTAAAGGACTGTATTGTTTGCCTGGTATAACAAGAAAGATGGTTATTGATATATGTAAAGAAAAAAATATTCCAATATATGAAAGAGATTTTAGCATTAAACATGTGCACACATCAGATGAAGCATTTGTGACTGGAACATTTGCAGGTATTATCCCAGCAATTAATATTGATGGGTGTAAAATATCAAATGGGATTAGAGGGAATTTGACTCATAGGCTACAAGAGTATTATTTAGAAAACTTAATGAAGTTATATCCTGAAAAATAATATATATGATATCTAAGTTTATAGCAATGTGGTCAGGTCCAAGAAATATTTCAACAGCATTAATGCGTTCTTTTGAAAATCGTTCAGATTGTTTTGTTAGTGATGAACCATTTTATTCTTATTTTTTATATAAAACAGGATTAAAACATCCCTTAAGTAATGAAGTTATAAACTCTGGCTTGATTCATTATGATAAAATTATTAAATATATAACGGGACCTATTCCTTCCTCGAAAAATATTTGGTATCAGAAACATATGGCGCATCATATTTTAGAAGGAGAAAATATAGATTGGATTAAAAATATGAAAAACTGCCTTCTTATTCGTCATCCAAGTGATGTTATTTTATCATACTCAAAGAAAAATGAAATTAACAATATTCAACAATTAGGTTATTTACAACAAATTGAAATATATAAAATGTTAACTGAAGAGCTAGGAATTCCTCCAATTATTATTGATGCTCAAGATTTACTTGTGGAGCCAAAAAAGATGTTAATTGAAATATGTGAAATTTTGAGAATTAAATTTGATAAAAAAATGTTATCATGGTCTCAAGGATCTCGTAAGACAGATGGCATTTGGGGAAAACATTGGTATAAACAAGTTGAAGCTTCTACAGGGTTTAAACCCTATATTAAAACAAATAGAATTATTTCTCCTAAATATCAGAGTTTATATGATGAATGTATACAATACTATGAATTTTTATATCAAAATAGAATAATTTTAAATTAACCCATCCTGCTTTGGGAGCAGGGGGTCGCAGGTTCGAATCCTGCCACCTCGACATAAGATTAAAACTCTCTTTTATATTTGTTTTTTTGTTATTAATTTAGATAAACAGATATTAAAAAGGAGTCAAATAATGAATAAATCAAAATTGGTTAAAATTATTCCTGGAGTTATAGCTCTAGTTTTAGGTGTTGTAGCTGTTATGTTCTTCATAATTAAATTATTATGGGCATGGACTATACCAGATTTATTTCCAGGAGCTGTAGAGCAAGGATTAGTTGCAGCTGAAATATCATGGCTTACATCATTAAAACTAGCTTTATTTTTAGCAATAGCTAAGGGAGCAACAATAAGTAATAGTAAAACTAACTAAAAGCTATCTGCCTTGGGTGTAGGGGGTCACAGGTTCGAATCCTGCCACCTCGACACAAGATTAGAAAGCCTCTTTTATAGAGGCTTTTTTGTTATTAGATTAGAATATGAAAAAAATATATTTTATAATAACGTTCGTATGTATTTGCTTTTCTCAAGATTGTGATGATAATATGTTGATGTTTGATTGTGATGAGCTAGCCTTTTGTAATAATGAACCTGACTTTGGATTTGATTGTTATGTAAATAATGAATTTTGTGAAGATTTTAATCAAGATGGCATTACGGATTTTTGGGTGGGAGATGGGTGGTGCGATGATGGTGAATGGGGTTATGACTTTCAATGTGAAGAGTATAGCTTTGATTGTGGCGATTGCAATGATGATTTTTCAAACACTTATGGATATTGTAATGACATTCCTGAAGCATATACTTTTAATCATGGTGGTCTTTCAAGACAATATTATATTTATGAACCTAATATGATTCAAGAAAATCCTCCTCTTATTTTTCTTATGCATGGATTTACTGGCTCAGCTTTAGGTATAAGTAGTTATTCAGGTATGAATGCTTTAGCTGATGAACATGGGTTTGTTGTTTGTTATCCTCAAGGAACTTCCGATCAAAATGGTGATAATTTTTGGAATGTTGGGTATAATTTTCATGATAATCTAAATGTTGATGATGTTTCTTTTATTGTATCACTTGCTGAATATTTGCAAAATGAATATGGTTACGATGCTAATAATACTTTTGCAGCAGGGATGTCAAATGGTGCTGAGATGTCTTATAAATTAGCGTGTGAAACTGATGGATTTTTTAAAGCAATTGCTCCAGTTGCTGGAACTATGTTTGGTATATCTTGGACCTCTTGTAATCCTGCCCCTATGCCAGTATTAGAAATACATGGTACTAATGATAATGTAACCTTATGGGATGGTGATTATAATGATACTTACTGGGGTCCTTATCCTGGGATAGAAGAAGTAATTGATTTTTGGGTTGGAGAAAATGATTGTATTAATAATGAAGACATTATTTTACAAAGTATGAATACCATTAAGCATAGATATTTTGATTGTAATGATAATACAGAAGTATGGCTTTATGAAGTAATGGGAGGTGGTCATGATTGGCCTGGATATTCAAGTCATGAGATTTGGGATTTTTTCAGCCAATATATCTTTAGTCTAGGTGATATAAATGGTGATGATATTATTAATATTTTAGATGTTATACAAGTTGTAAACTTAATTTTAATCAATGAATATGAACAAAATGGTGATTTAAATCAAGATGAAGTTATAAACGTTCTTGATGTAATACAGCTTGTAAACATAATTTTAACTAACTAATCATCCTGCTTTGAGAAAAGAGAGAGCCTCATGTTCGAACCCTGCCACCTCAATATTGAATTAAAAAGCTTATTTTATAGAGGATTTTTCAATTTAAATTATTACAGAGATTGGTCAGCTTCAATTTGAATTAAAAAATTAATCACTTCAGATTTATTAGACTTCAAAAGACATCTATCTTTTTTTGTCTCTAATTGATAATCATACATTGGATCATAATAGTTAACTAATAATTCTTTTATCCATTCTTCATGAGAAATTTTACATGAATTAATTAAAATATTTTTTATTTTTATACTTATCTCATTATATAGCATTAAACCGAGACGTTTACGTATTTTAAGTAAGGATGATTGTAACAATTCATTTAGATTTTTTTTTGATAATCCATTCTTCAGAGGATCGTAAACATATTCTTTAGCTATATTTATAATACGCTCTTCAAGAGTTAAATCAATTACAATTATTTTAGATTCCTTCATTTTTCTATACCATATATTAGGAATAATAAGCTTTCCTATTCTTTGCGATTCATCCTCGAGAAATAATATATTACTGTTATGTTTTATGTATTCAGAGGCTAAATTATTTTCAAAATTTATAGCTGTGGGTTGTTTTTGAAATAAACCTCCAAATGCAGAACCTTTATGCATAGCATGATTTTCTAAGTCAATTGCTGATTTTAAATCTCTAAGAATAGCAGTTTTTCCTGTTCCAGTGCGTCCAGCCAAAATCACCCATTTTTTTTCATCTTCTTTTACTGAGTCAAGTATTCCAATAGCTGTATTCCTTAGGGCTTTATAACCTCCATCGATAATAGGAATATTTATTCCCTCATCCTTTAGCCATGATTTTGCAATTTGAGATCTCTTTCCTCCTCTCATGCAGTAAAGATATGCAGTTGGGTTTTTATTAATAAATTTTTTCCATAAATGAACTTTTTTATTTCGTTCATTCTTTAGGAGATTGAACCCTAATTTCTCAGCTGCATCATTTCCTTTATTTTTATATTTAGTGCCTACTTGAACTCTTTGATTATTATTTAAAATAGGTATATTCACACTTGAGGGAAAAGCTCCTTTAATAAATTCAATAGGAGCTCTTAAATCAATTAAGGGTATGCTATTTTTTATAATATTTATTCTATTATCCATATAATGACTCTATTTTAGAATATAATATATAATAAAATTAAATAACTAACTCATTCTGCTTTATGAGCATGGGGTTGCGGATCGAATCTTGCCACTTCAACTTAAGATTAGAAAGCCTCTTTTGTAGAGGTTTTTTTATTTTGTATATTAGATAATGAATAAGAAACTAACACTTGTTATATATGTCAGTACCAGATGATAGTATCAGCAAATTAATTCCTCTTTTAGTTTTATTAATTCTTGGAATTGTAGAATCCATTGGAGGATTATATTTTAATGATAAAAGATCAAAAAATGACCTCACAATTGAATTAGTATGTTTAACTATACTTCCTACATTTATTCAACCTGCTATTTTAACTTTTGTCTTAGTTGTAATGAATTTATGGTTTCCTTTCTTTGAAGATTATTTCATTAGATCATCTATTTTATGGCATATTTCAGCTTTTATTATATTTGATGATCTTACTCAATATTTATGGCATAGATTTTCTCATGAAAATTCATTTATGTGGAAACTTCATAGACCTCATCATGTTGTTGAAGAGATGGGTGTACTAGTTACCTATAGAAATGCATTTTTATATTATGCTTTTATGCCAGGAATATGGTTTACAGGAATTTTAATATTTTTAGGTATGGCAGGTATTTATCTTTTTTATCTTCCAATTAAAGTCTCTATAATTTTACTTGCTCATAGTGAAATAAAGTGGGATAGATTTTTATATAGTTATAAGATTTTACATCCATTAGCTTGGATTATAGAAAGAACAATTTCAACTCCTTGTACTCATTATGCTCATCATGGATTAACAGCTGAGGATGGTGTATCAAATCCAAACGGAAACTATGGTAACTTATTATTTTTTTGGGATGTTTTATTTGGAACCGCTAAGATTACTAGAAAATATCCTACACGTTTTGGAGCATGGAATTCAATGAAAGAACCATGGTATGTTCAGTTATTTTTTCCTATAATTAAATCAAAAGATTTAAGAAGTGAGTTACATTCAATAAAAACTGACATAGATTATAATCCATCTATAGATTACAAAGATTTTAATATTTAAATATGAAACTACTATTTTAAAGACAACTAATCTGCACTATTATGGGAATAGGGGGTGCAGGTTCAAATCCTGCAATCTAGACAACAAATTAGAAAGCCTCTTTTATAGAGGTTTTTTTTGTTTTAAATTCTTTCTATGAAAAAAACAATAACCTTAATATTATTTATTTTATCAGTAACAATTTCTTTTTCTCAAACATATCCAGGAACTATAATAAATGTTTCAGGGGGAACTTTTATTATGGGTAATAATAATCAACCTCCAATGTCTAATGACCAAGATCCTGAACATTCTATAACTGTGGATGATTTTAAAATAGGTGAAACAGAAGTTTCTAATGCTTACTATGTAATTTTTCTTAATGAGATGTCATCAGTGGGGAATCTAATTATTGAAGAAGGAGTTCCAGGTGATTGGTCCAGTACTGCTGAAGAAATAGCTAATGGTTATGCGTGGAGTATTAGGGCAGATAGCACACTATCAGGTTTATGGTCTGGTCAAGTTCTTATTAAATTAAGTGATATTGCTGGTGGTGGCCAGCATCCTTTAAATAGGTGTTGGATTGAATTAGATACAACTTCATATACATTTAGCGTCGTAGAGGGTTATGAGAATTGGCCTGCTTCTTGGGTTAGTTGGTATGGTGCTATGATGTATGTAGATTACTATGGTATAACTTTGCCAACTGAAGCTGAATGGGAATATGCAGCAAGAGCTGGTCAACAGTTAGAATATCCTACTGATAATGGAGATTTAAGTTATACCCAAGCTAATTATGGTACAGGCTTTGGAGGACCTAGTGGTGAAACATATTTAACTTCAGTAGGTGAAATTTATCCCCCAAATCCATTTGGATTATATAATATGGCAGGTAATGTTTCTGAATGGTGCTTGGATTGGTATGATGAGAATTTTTATCAGGTTTGTATTGATAATGATATTTATTTAAACCCTCTTAATGATGATATTGGAGATTTAGAAAAAAAGGTACTTAGAGGTGGTAATCACACTTATCCGAGCCATGTTGCAATGAGTAGTAGTCGCACAGATACTCCTCCTTTTGTAACCACAGACCATATGGGGTTTAGAGTAGTTTTTCATAATATTCAGGGAGATATTAATAATGATGGTTCTATTAATGTTTTGGATATAGTTTTTTCTGTTAATTTTGTTTTGAATAATGAATATAATAGTTCTGCAGATTTAAATTCAGATAATACAGTAAATGTATTAGATATAGTACAGTTAGTAAATATAATATTGGATCCTAATAGTCAATTACCTGACGAGTGTTATATCATTCCTGAAGTTGGTCCTTGTGATGGGATATGCCCAACTTATTATTTTAATCAAGATTCCAGTCAATGTGAAGAATTTATAACTGGTTGTTGTGGAGTTGAAGCATTTAATACTTTTCAAGAATGTCAAAATACTTGCCAATAAATAACTAATCCATCTTGCTTTGGGAGTAGGGTGCCGCAGGTTTGAATCCTGCTACATAGACAAATGATCAGAAAGTCTCTTTTATAGAGGCTTTTTATTAAATTTTTCTAAAATCATTCCCTGTAGGGTTTTGAAAGACTTTTAAATCAAACTCTGATAAAATTGCAAGAAGATGATCAAAAATATTTGATTGAATAGATTCATAGCTTACCCAATTAGTGTCATTTGAAAATACATAGATTTCAATAGGGAGTCCATCTGCTTCAGGAGAAAGCTGCCTAACTAAGAATGTCATTTCATTATGTATGCTTGCGTGATTACGGAGATATCCTTCTATATATGCTCTAAATGTGCCTATGTTAGTTAGAGATCTCCCATTTATCAATCCTTCTTCATTAATATTATTATCAATATTATGTTTCTCAATTTCTGATAGTTTTTGATTAATATAATCACTTATTACATTAAATTTTTTAAATCTTTCTATCATTGAATTATTACAGAATTTAATGCTATTCATATCGATTTTGATTGATCTCTTTATTCGTCTTCCTCCACTATCAGACATGCCTCTCCAATTTTTGAATGAAGAATCAGTTAGTTTATGAGTTGGAATAATACTAATAGTTTTATCCCAATTTTGAATTTTAACTGAATGTAGAGCAATATCAATTACATCTCCGTCAGCACCAAATTGAGGAGCTTCAACCCAATCTCCAATTTTAAATAGATCATTTGAGCTAATTTGAACACTAGAAACGAGTGAAAGAATGGTATCTTTAAAAACAAGCATTAAGACAGCTGTTAGTGCACCAAGACCGCTGAGGAAGTAAACAGGTGATTTTCCTGTTAATAGAGCAATGATGATTATGATTCCAAAAATATTAACAAAAAGTTTTATGATTTGTATATAGCTCTTAATATTAAATCTATTTGAATATTGACTTTTAGAATAGATATCATTCAACGCATTTATAAATGCATTAATAGAAGATATCAGAATAAGTGCAATGAGTGAAACCAGAACTCTATCTACTATATCATATACAGCTAGTAAATCCTTGAGGTTATAAATGAAAATTAATGGGATGAAATATGAAAGTCTATTTAAGACACCTTTTTCTATTAAAATATCATCAAGGTTTGTTGAGGTTTTTTTAAAAATTTTTGAAATTGATTTTAGTATTATATATCGAGTAACAAGATATAATAAGAAGCTAATAATAATAACTATAAAATAAATTATGTATAGTTGATCATTACTTATTGATAAAATATAGTTTAGTAACTTCTGCATACTGTATAGTTTAATAAATTCAATTAGATTACTTATGAATTAAATGAAGTTTTTTCCATTGGTCTGATTATTTTTTATAAATAATTAATAGTATCCTGTTTTGAGAGGTAGGTTGCAGGTTTGAATCATATCACCTTAACTTTGAGTTTACAAAGCCTCTTTTATAGAGGTTTTTTTATTTGTAGATTAAATAATGAATAAATATCTAATTATAATTTTATTTTTAAATAATTTATTATCAATAACTTCTGATAGTCAAGTTCCTAATAGAATACGATATAATTTTAATTCACGTGAGCATCATATGGAGATAAATAGTTGTCGCGATGAAGGTGAACTTTTGCAATTTATTGAATCAACTATGGAAACTCATCTTATTCCAGGGCTATCAATTTCGATTGTAAAAGATAATGATATTGTTTGGGAGAAACAATTAGGTTATGCAAATATTATTAATAATGTTCTTGTAGATGAAAATACTATGTTCATTCTATCATCTATTTCAAAAACTGTAACAGCAACAGCTTTAATGCAATTATTTGAAGATGGTTTATTTAATCTTGATGATGACATTGATAATTATCTCCCTTTTAATGTTAATCATCCAGATTATCCTTTAGTTCCTATTACTTTTAAAATGCTTTTAACTCATACTTCAGGAATTAAAGATAATTGGAGTGTCATGACATATTATGATGGTGACTCACAGTTAGAATTAAGTTATTATCTTAATCAATATTTTACTCCTGGAGGTGAATTTTATAATAGTAATTTAAATTTTACTAATTATTTTCCTGGAACAAACTATGCATATACTAATAATGGTGCTGCATTAATAGGCCTATTAGTTGAAGAAATATCAGATCAACCATTTAATGATTATTGTAATGATAATATATTTGAACCACTTTCAATGGATAATGCATTTTGGTTTTTATCAGAAATTGATAATCTTAACCAAGTTGCATCTCCATATCAAGTAACAGGTGGTTCTGGCAACTCTTGCTATATAATTGGTTGTGGAATTTATGATCAAAGCAATCCATGTTTTTGTGACTCTGCTTGTGTTGATTATGAAGATTGTTGTTACGATTATGAAGAGACTTGTGGAGAAGATGGGACAGGTAGCAGTCCAGGTAATTTGGCAGAATATGAAAATTATGGTTATTCTGATTATCCATCAGGACAGCTTAGAACAACATCAAATAATTTAGCTAAGTTTATGGGCGCTTACATGAATGATGGAATTTATAATGATGTGAGAATTTTAGATTTAGAGACAATTGAACTAATTAAAACTATTCATTATCCAACAGTAAATTCAATGCAAGGTTTGATGTTGTATTATAAAAATGAAAATGAAAGAACATTGTTTGGTCACAATGGAGGAGATGTAGGAAGTTCAACAGAGATGTTTATTTCATTTTCAAATGATTTAGGTGTAGTATTATTAACTAATTCAAATAATTATGATGCAATGATTCAAATAGAAAATGCTATATTTGATTTTGCTGAAGAAACTGATTTTACAATTATCGGAGATATTAATGAAGATGGTATTATTAATGTGTTAGATATAGTACAAGTAGTAAGCTTAGTATTGACAAATGAATATCAAGAAAATGGTGATTTGAATGGAGATGGAATTGTTAATGTGTTAGATATAGTACAGTTAGTAAACATGATTTTAAACTAATCTATCCTGATTTGGGAGCAAAGAGTCTCAGATTTGAATCTACCTATCTCGAAATAAGATTACAAAGCCTCTTTTATAAAGTCTTTTTTGTTTTGTAAATTTATTAGTATGGATATCAATTATATAGAGCTAGTTGGCTGGATAGGTTTTTTGTTTATTATTTGCGGATACTATTTGAATGCAAAAAAACATCCATATTGTTTCTACATATGGGGTGTGGGTAATATTTTATTTATATTGTATGCAGTTTTAATTAATTCTAACCCCATGTTGTTTATGAGTATTTTTACATTAGGAATGAATATTTATGGCTATTTGCAATGGAACAAAAATTAATTTATAATGAAATTTACCTCTGAAATAATAAATAAACTTCCAAAAGCAGAATTGCACTGTCACTTAGATGGCTCTTTACGTATTAAAACTATTATTGAATTAGCAGAAATTCAAGGTGTGAAATTGCCTTCAAAAAATGAAGATGATTTGTTGAAAATTTTATCTATTGGACCTTCAGAAAAATCATTAGAAGATTACATAGAGAAATTTGATATTACATTATCTGTTTTACAAACACCAGAAAGTTTAGAACGTGCTGCATTTGAATTAGCCATGGATTGTCATGAAGATGGTGTTCGATATTTAGAAGTTCGCTATTCTCCAATTCTTCATACTAAAAAAGGAATGCAATTATCTGAAACAATAGATTCAGTAAAAAAAGGATTAGCGCAGGCATTTGATGAATGTGGAATATTAACAGGTATCATTATTTGTGGTATTCGACATATTTCCCCTGATCATTCTTTAGAATTAGCTAATTTATCAGTTCAGTACAAAAACAAAGGTGTTATTGGATTTGATTTAGCTGGTGCAGAAGAAAATTTCCCTGCCAAAAAACATAAGGAAGCTTTTTACTTAATTCTTAATAATAACATCAATACAACTATTCATGCTGGAGAGGTGTATGGTCCTAGAAGTATTCATCAAGCAATTCATGTATGTGGAGCACATAGAATTGGACATGGGACAAGAGCCTGCGAGGATATAGACTTATTGAATTATATTAATGATCACCGCATTCCATTAGAAATATGTTTAACTTCTAATATAAATACCAAATCTGTTTCAAGCATATCTAAGCATCCATTTAAGCACTATATGAATGAAAAAATTAGAGTGACATTAAATACTGATAATCGGTTAATTTCTAATACAACTCTATCAAATGAATATAAAATTGCAATTGATAATTTCAATTTAACTAAAAATGAAATTAGGACTATTATTATTAATGGGTTCAAAAGCACCTTTCAATCTCACAATGAAAGACGAAAATTAATTCGAAAAATAGTTGATGAATTAGAAGGAGAATTTAATTTTTCTCAACATTTGGTTATTTAATATTATATTTTTAATAAATATATCCTATTTTAGAATCAGAAGTCTAGATTCGAATCCTATCACTTTTCAATATATTAGAAACTTTTATTTATGCAGGTTTTTTTATTGTGTGAAATTGTAGTGAGTACATTTAATATTAAGTTAGTATATTTTCATATGAAATATTTGTTCATAACAATTATTACTTCATTCTTATTTTCTTCTTATTATGCAATAGGTGATACAGTGATTGCTGGTCATCAAAATCAAGCATTTGATGTATGTTATGGAGAATATCCTAACAATGAGCTTGAATTATCTCATTTTAATGGTAAGATTTCAATTTTCGGTCTATCAACTTCATGGTGACCATCTGATTGCACCTTTAGTTTAGAGGCTCTTATTGATTCAGTGGGAAATGATAATAGAATAAATTTCTTTGAAAGCCTTGATGACCCTGGTCAACCATATTCTTGTACACAATGGGGAGATTTAGGCCAAATAGATATTCCCACAATTGTTGTTCCTAATGAGCAATATCAAATTCATAGTTGGTTTTCATATGATGGCTATTTTGGAAATATAGTAATTTTAGATCCACATATGGTTTATAGATATTATGGCTCTGATACAAATGAAATTTATAGTACAATTGAAGACATTCTTTTAGAATCAAATTGGATTGATGGTGATCTTGATTTCAACCAAGTTGCTAATATCCAGGATGTAGTTTTATTAATTAATCATATACTTAGTTCATCTTATAGTTTTTCATCAGATATTAATGAGGATGGAATTACTAATATCCAAGATGTAATAATTTTAGTAAACATAATTTTAAACTAATTCATCCTGTAGAAATAAGGTTTTCAGGTTCAAATACTGTCGATATAAAATTAGAAAGCATCTTTTATAGAGGATTTTTTTATTGTAAATTTCATTATGCCTATAATCTTACTTTTATTATCTATGATTTTTCCTCAAGATATTACAAATGATTCCCTGTCAGTTTTGATAAAAGAAAGAACAGATTTAATACTTGAAGAAGTCTATATAGATCCATTAGCAGAGAAAAGATTTGGGGTAGAATTTAGTCCCTTATATTCGATGTTTGTGCATGATGGTCTATCTGGCAGCTTTTCTAATTTCAGTTTATCTGATGTAGCTGAAATAACATTCCCTTTTTCTTATCGTCCGTATTATAGAATTAATGCTTTAGGAGAAAAAGAAGAGCGTTATTTAACTTATTTAGATGCACAATATAGATTTTTTTTAGGTAAACATAGAATAGGACGATGGATAGGTACAGGTATAAGGTATTGTTTAGATGAAGATAATGAAGGTTCTTATAATAAAGGAGGCGTATCATTTGGCTTTGGCACAAGAATATTTAGTGAAAGAGGATGGTATTGGGGTAGTAGTTTGTACTTAGGAAGATATTATTTTGGAGAAAAAGATAGGGGAGATTCAGGGTTTTTTCAATTTGAATTGTTGAAATTTGGATTTTCTTTTTAATTAAGAAATTTATGTTTAAAAGAAATTTTTTAGAAATATTAAGATGGGGATTAAGATTGCATGGGATTGGGCATTTAGTTGAAGTGATCTCTGCGGTAAGTGAAGGTGCTTACATAACTGCAACCTTAGCTTTGATTTTTATTTCAATTGAATTATTAGCCAGCTTTTATTTACCTAAAGAACATGTGCATTTTAAAGCTATTAAGTCTGATGTTCATGAGGATTGTAATAATTAATATTAATTAGTAGTATATTGCTTTAGAGTAAGAAGTCCTAGGTTTGAATCTTTCGTCTCAACTAAAATTACAAAGCCTCTTTTATAGAGGTTTTTTTGTTATTATTTTTAGAATATGAATAATAAGCATAAAGATATTATTATAATTGGAGCAGGTTTATCTGGTATTGGAGCAGCATGTCATCTATCACAAAATCACCCTAATAAATCCTATATTATTTTAGAATCAAGAAAAGAACTTGGAGGAACTTGGAGTTTGTTTAAATACCCTGGCATTCGTTCTGATTCTGATATGTATACGTTTGGTTATTCATTTAAAACATGGGATAATCCAAAGTCTTTTGCCGATGCACCATCAATTTTAAAATATCTAAATGAAGCTTCTAAAGAATTCAAGGTTAATAATCATATTAAATATCAGACAAAAGCTATTTCTTATAATTATAACTCAGATAAAAATCTATGGATAGTAACTACTTTAGATATTAAAACAAGCAAAGAATCAATCTATACTTGTAAATTTATTTTTAGTTGCAGCGGTTATTATAATTATGCCAAAGGATACTCCCCAAAGTTTAAAGGTCAATCAGATTTTGAAGGAAAAATAATTCATCCACAACAATGGCCAGAAGGTTTTGATTGTACTAATAAAAAAATTGTTGTCATTGGTAGTGGAGCTACAGCTGTGACAATTGTACCTACGCTAGCATTAAAAGCATCTCAAGTTACTATGTTACAAAGATCACCATCTTATATTGGTAAATGGCCAAATAAAGATAAAATTGGTATTTTAATTAAACGTATTTTCTCTAAGAAATTAGCCCATAGTCTTATTCGTTTCAAAAATATTATAATTCAAATTATTTTTTTTAATTTATGTAGGTCTTTTCCTCAAAGTATGAAAAAAAATATTATAAAGGGTGCTAAAAAGCAGTTAGGTAATTTTCCTGTAGATCCTCACTTTATTCCAAATTACAAACCATGGGAGCAACGCTTTTGTCTTGCTCCTGACGGTGATTTTTTCAAAGTTATCAAAGAAGGAAAAGCCTCCATAATTACTGAACATATTGATCATTTTAAGAAAAATGGTATCTTATTAAAATCTGGGAAAATGATAGAATCTGATGTTATTATTACAGCAACAGGCCTTGATTTATTAGCTTTTGGAGGAGTTGAAATAAATATAGATTCTATGCCTTTTGATGTATCGAAATCTTTTGTTTACAAGGGAGTTATGTTAAGCAATTTGCCTAACTTTTTTATTTTTGTTGGTTATACTAATGCCTCATGGACATTGAAAATTGATTTAACTAATGAATATATTTCTCGAGTAATAAATTATTTAGAAAAACAAAATCATGCAGCTTTGAAAGTAAAGGTAGATGAGGATACATTGAGTCCAATTCCATTATTGAATTTGGATTCTAATTACATTAATAGATCAGCTAATATACTTCCTAAACAAGGGGATAAAATTCCTTGGCGATTATATCAAAATTATATATTAGATTACAAATTGCTTTGTATAGATAAAATTAAAGATGAATGGGTAAAATTTTATTAAAATGAATATTTGCCGTATTTAGTTATATATCTATGCTGGCTATATTAAATTCAAATAGGATAAACAGAGGTCGATATATCATGAGTTTTTACACTGCAATAAATTGTATGGATGGAAGAATTCAGGAATCAGTAATTAGCTATATTAAAAAAGAATACAATGTGTTATTTGTAGATATGATAACTAACGTAGGCCCAGTTAAAATACTATCAAATAAAAGTGATAAGAATCTACAATCTATAATTTCATGCATAGATATTTCATTAGAAAAACATAAATCAAAAGGAATTGCAATTGTTGCGCATTATGATTGTGCTGGAAATCCTGTCTCTGATGAAAAACAAAAAAAATTATTACAAAAATCAGTTACTTTCCTTGTAAATAAATATATAAATATTTCTGTATGTGGGCTATGGATAGACAAAAACAGGAAGATAAAAAAATATAATGATTTATAATTAGCATACCTGCTCTTGGAGTAGAATACTGGGTCCTGATCCTGTGACCTTAATATAACGAAAGCCTCTTTTATAGAGGTTTTTTTGTTTGTAAATTTCAAAAAGATTGAGGTATGAAATGACTCAAGAAGATTTTAACAAGGGTGTAAAATCAGG